>SMEP01000673.1_pt1 | contig 10483 bp, 10 predicted proteins | sample 2456231 | NCBI WGS metagenome assembly SMEP01 (sample SAMN10132595, study PRJNA489261) | soil metagenome | isolation source: day1 control-silty clay loam soil ammended with raw manure from dairy cow... | place: USA | collected 2015-05-15
AAGCTGGGTGATCAAGGCAAGCCAGTCCTGAAACTCATCGACCAGATTTCACATGTATTCTTCAATATTGTGAACATGATAATGAAACTGGCGCCAATCGGTGCATTTGGTGCGATGGCCTTTACCATTGGTAAATATGGTATTGGTTCGCTTGCTCAGCTGGCACAGTTGATCATTTGTTTCTATATCACCTGCGTACTGTTTATTTTCATCGTACTGGGTTCAATTGCGCGTTTTGCGGGTTTCAGTATCATGAAGATGATTCGCCTGATCCGTGAAGAACTGCTGATTGTACTGGGTACTTCTTCTTCAGAATCAGTATTGCCACGTATGTTGAAAAAACTGGAACTTGCTGGTGCTGAAAAATCAGTGGTAGGTCTGGTGATTCCAACCGGTTATTCATTTAACCTAGATGGAACTTCAATCTATTTGACCATGGCTGCGATCTTTATTGCGCAGGCGACCAATACACAACTTGATTTGTCTCATCAGATTACCCTTCTTCTGGTACTGTTGATTTCATCTAAAGGTGCGGCAGGTGTCACGGGTTCTGGCTTTATTGTGATGGCAGCAACCTTGGCTGCTGTGGGTAATATTCCTGTTGCAGGTCTGGCCTTGATTCTCGGTATTGACCGTTTCATGTCTGAAGCGCGTGCCTTGACCAATCTGGTGGGTAACTCTTTGGCGACTTTGGTTGTTGCAAAATGGGTAGGCCAGCTCGATATGGACAAGCTGAACTATGCATTGGCAAATCCATCAGAAATTGATGAAAAAATGGCGCAAGAAGGCAATAACGCCCATTAATTCTAATGTTTGAAAGAAAAAGGAAGCTTCGGCTTCCTTTTTTATTGACTGCAAAGTTAGTAAAAGATAGATGCCAGTACATGACAGTAAAGCTGAAAGTAGATAGTCTGTAAAACAGGAAATAAAACGATAAACAGTATAAGGACAACCGAATGCTTGCCTACGATGCCGATCTAGAATTATTCCGCGACAATTTTAAACGCTTTATGAATGAACATGTCGCACCGTATTATCAACAATGGGAGCACGAAGGCCTGATGCCACGTTCAGTCTGGAATGCACTTGGTGAAAATGGTTTCTTGTGTGTCGATGTTCCGGAGGAATATGGCGGCTATGGGGTGCCAACCGATTATTCATTGATGCTGATTGAAGAGTCTGCACGTGCCGGATACAGTGCCATTTCTACAGGATTGTCCTGTCATTCGGATATTGCTGCACCCTATATCTTGCACATTGGAACTGAAGAGCAGAAGAAACACTGGTTGCCGAAAATGGTGAGCGGTGAAGTGGTCGGTGCGATTGGTATGACCGAGCCAGGTGCCGGCTCAGACTTGCAAGCCATGCGTACCAGTGCCATCTTGCAGGATGATTACTATGTATTAAATGGCTCAAAAACCTTTATTTCCAATGGTCAGCATGCCGACCTGGTGGTACTGGCAGTCAAAACTGATCCGCAAGCGCGTGCCAAAGGCGTTTCTTTGTTACTGGCCGACACGCATCTGGAAGGCTTTAAAAAAGGCACTAATCTGGACAAGATTGGCCTGCATGCGCAAGATACTTCGGAACTGTTCTTTGACAATGTCAAGGTGCCGAAAGACCAGTTACTCGGTCAACCGGGGCAGGGTTTTGCTTATTTGATGCAGGAATTACCGCGTGAGCGTACCGCCATCGCAGCAACAGCCTTGGGTGCAATTCGTGGTTCTATTGATGTGACCACGCAATATGTGAAAGAGCGTCAGGCTTTTGGTCAGGCCATCGGTCAATTCCAGAATACTCGTTTTGTTTTGGCACAAGCGAAAATTGATGAATTGGCGACCGCAGCTTTTTATAACCAGAATCTTGAGCTTTATATGCAAGGGAAACTGGATGTCGAAACTGCAGCGGCATTGAAAAGTTTTTCTACCGATATGCAGATGAAGATTGCTGACAATCTGCTTCAGCTCTTTGGTGGTTATGGCTACATGACTGAATATCCAATTTCACGCTTCTTTGTCGATGCCCGTATTCAACGGATTTATGGCGGTACCAATGAAATCATGAAAGAAATTGTAGCGCGTGGTCTGTTAGGACGTTAATTTATTTTAAGGACTCTTTTTTTACAGGCAAAGTATAGCAAAGAGACAGTGATTCTGTTTTAAATTTTATGATTTTAAGACATTCAAACATTCATGAATAAAAATGGGCAAATCGTTGGATCAACTGGTTATTATCATTTACCAGTTCTACATCATAATAGGTTCCACCCGCATGCTGTACGCGACTCGCATGCGCCCGGCTGCTTCACACAGTAATAAGGATGCATCACATAAACTGAAAATAGCTTTTTTGGCCTGATTGAAGGCATGGATGAACTGTAGCACCCGAACATCGGTAGAGAGAGAAACCGCAGATTCGCCCCCTGGAATCAGCAAGGCATCAAAGTCATCAATACTGATTTGTTCGATGCCACGGTCGATGGTCACGGCAGAACAGCCATGCAGCCCATAGACCACTTTGCCTGCGTTAAGTTCGATATTGCAGACGCTATGATGGGCAGCCAGCAAGGCAGCCACTGGCTCTAGGTATTCTTGGTCTTCAAAATTATTTGTTATAAGTACTGCTATTCTTTTTGGCATGATTGATCCCCCCAACTCATGATTTAAATTAGACTAGCTGTTAAAGGTTGAAAAAACGTCTCTACTTTGTAACAGAGTAGTAATTTCATGTAAAAAATTTAGGAAAATCAATATTAAATAAGAGAGATGAGCGTGAGGAGCGTGCATTTTATTGTGAAAGATATCTCAGATTTTAATAGGTCAAAAAAGACATGTACAAAGCTATTATTTTAATTTTCTTATGCTTAAAACCGCTATATAGATTAAGAAATAGTGATATTTCATATTCATTAAAATCAGTTAAGATGGAGAGGCTAAGTTTACAATTTGATAATGTAAATCAAGCCAAAATGCTGAACTAAATGTTACCAGATATGACTAAAAGCGATGAGTGGTTAAAACCAACTGTCTGTTTTTAAGACTTAATCTAGCAATGTCATATTGCGTAACATTTTAAAGCTCACTATTGTTATACTGAACAGATAAGGTTTATGAAGGGCGACATAACAATGATCAACGACGATCAAAACACCACGACTTCTCTTGATTTGGCAAAAATTCGTGAGGATATCGATTCTGTTGATCAGCAAATCCAGCAATTGATTAACCGCCGGGCACGTTTGGCTGAAGCAGTTGCAAAAGCAAAGTTTGCTTCAGAAGAAAGTCCGCTGTTTTACCGCCCAGAACGTGAAGCACAGGTGTTGCGCAATGTCATGGAGCGTAATGAAGGGCCATTGTCCGACACCACCATGGCACGTCTGTTCCGTGAAATCATGTCCGCTTGTCTTGCGCTTGAAGCTCCGCAAAGTATTGCGTTTCTAGGGCCAGTCGGAACCTATACCCATTCTGCGGTACTCAAGCACTTTGGTCATGATGCGGTGGTTCGACCTTTACCGACAATTGATGAAGTCTTCCGTGAAGTCGAGGCGGGCAGTGCCCATTATGGTTTGGTGCCGGTGGAAAATTCCTCTGAAGGTGTAGTCAATCATACCCTGGACTGTTTTAAAACTTCGAACCTGAATGTGATTGGCGAAGTTGAATTGCCGATTCATCATCAATTTCTGATTTCTGAAAATACCCGTAAAGACAGTATTAAACAGATTTATGCACATCAGCAGACTTTGGCGCAATGTCGTAAATGGCTAGACGCGCATTATCCGGGTGTAGAACGTGTGGCTTTAAGTTCTAATGCTGAGGCTGCGCGCCGTATTCAAAATGAATGGCATTCTGCTGCGATTGCTTCTGAAATTGCATCAAGTATTTATAATCTTGAAATTATGCATGGCAATATTGAGGACAATCCGGAAAATACCACACGTTTCTTGGTGATTGGCCGTGAAAAAGTGCCTCAAAGTGGCAATGATAAAACCTCATTACTGATTTCTGCACATGACCGTGCTGGTGCATTGCTGGAAATTCTGGCGCCATTTGCCAAGCACAATATCAGCTTGACCAGTATTGAAACGCGTCCAGCACTTCCGGAAAAATGGGCTTATGTGTTCTTCATTGATCTTGAAGGTCATATTGAGCAGGAACATGTCAAAGCTGCAATTGCAGAAATTCGTCCTTTAGTTAAAGAAGTTCGCGTGCTCGGTTCATATCCTGCAGCTGTACTTTAAGTCAGCTATCCGTGGTCAGGGCGAGGGTGCTGACCACTGTTTTATACCTAAAATTGGAAGTCTAAAATGTCGTTTGTTCCAGCCAATTCAGGCATCTCAAAATTAAAGCCATATCAGCCAGGTAAACCGATCAGTGAACTTGAGCGTGAGTTGGGTCTTACCGATATCGTCAAGCTGGCATCCAATGAAAACCCGCTGGGTTGTTCAGATAAAGTCAAAGAAGCAGTCGCTGCGGAAATTGCTGAAATTGGCCGTTATCCAGATGGAGGTGGCTTTATCCTGAAAGATCAGATTAAAACTCAGTTTGGTTTTAATCATGATCAGATTACGCTGGGCAATGGTTCAAACGACTTGCTAGAAATGTTTGCCCGTGCCTTCGTTTCTTCAAGCGATTCTGTGGTATATAGCCAGCACGCATTTGCGGTTTATGCACTGGTCACTCAAGCCATTAATGCACAAGCGATTGAAGTACCTGCCAAAGGTTTTTCACATGACCTTGAAGCGATGGCAGCAGCAATTCAGGACAATACCAAACTCGTCTTCATTGCCAATCCGAACAATCCGACCGGAACCTGGTTCGAAGAAGCCGAATTTGAAGCTTTCATGCAAAAAGTCCCTGCAAATGTAATTGTGGTGCTAGACGAAGCGTATGTGGAATATTTCCCGGAAAATTTCAATAGCCTGAAATTCCTGCAACAATATCCAAATCTGATTGTCAGCCGTACTTTATCGAAGTGCTATGGTCTGGCTGCACTGCGTGTCGGTTTTGCCTTGGCATCGGTTGAAGTGACCGATTATTTAAACCGTATTCGTCAGCCATTTAACGTCAATCATTTGGCCATGGTCGCTGCGGTGGCTGCACTGAAAGATGAAGACTTTATCGCGCGTTCTCGCGAAGTAAATAAAGCCGGTATGGCGCAACTTGAAGCAGGTTTTAAGGCTTTGGGTCTGAACTATGTGCCTTCTCGTGCTAACTTTATTCTGGTTGATGTACAGGCAGACCCCGCAGCAACCTTTAACGGTTTGCTGAAACAAGGGGTGATTGTACGTCCGGTCGGTATTTCCAGCCACATTCGTGTATCGATTGGTACTGAAGCAGAAAACGCGAAATTCTTAAGCGCGCTTGCTACAGTATTGGGTTTAGAGGCAAAAGCTTAATTCATGTCGCAGCCATTGTTTGAAAAAGTTGCATTTATCGGGCTTGGACTGATTGGTTCAAGTCTGGCGCGTGTCATTCAAGCCGAGCACTTGGCCAATGACATTGTGGCATCGACACGTTCGTCCAAGACTTTGGAAGATGCCAAGGCACTTGGTCTGATTTCTGCAGGCTATGCCGATCCTGTAGATGCAGTCAAAGGTGCAGATCTGATTGTTCTGGCTTTGCCGGTACGTGCCACACAAAAAGTACTTGAGCTGATTCAGCCGTATTTGACGGAAAATGTCATTATTACTGATGTGGGAAGTACCAAAGGTAATGTGGTCGATGCGGCTAAAGCGGTCTTTGGTGACCAGCTTCCAGCAGGTTTTGTGCCGGGTCATCCGATTGCAGGTGCAGAGCATACCGGTGTACATGCAGGAAAAGTCGATCTATTTGCCAATCACAAGGTAATTTTGACGCCACTGCCAAGCAGTAGCGATTGGGCCGTGGAGAAGCTGATTCAACTGTGGCAAGCGGCCAAAGCCGAAGTGATTTGCATGGATGTGGACAAGCACGATGAAGTGCTGGCACATACCAGTCATCTTCCGCATCTCATGGCATTCAACTTGGTTGAACAGCTGGCCAAACGTGAAGACAACTTAGACATATTTCGTTATGCTGCCGGTGGCTTCCGCGATTTCTCGCGGATTGCCGCCAGTGATCCACAAATGTGGCATGACATCTTTTTTGCCAACAAAAAAGCAGTTCTGAATGCCGTAGATGGCTTTGAACAGCAGCTCGCGATGATTCGCAAATTGATCGAAGATGAAGATTCCCAAGCATTGATGGGCTTATTGGGTCATGCGCAGGCAGCTCGCCAGCATTTCAACCATATGCTCGCCAAGAAACCTTTCATGGAGAAAAATAAAGTGACACAACAATTTACCATTCAGCCGGGTGCCAAGACATTTCAAGGTAAATTTACCGTGCCAGGTGACAAATCTGTGTCACATCGCTCGATCATGTTTGGTGCCATCGCTGAAGGTACAACACATGTGACTGGTTTCCTTGAAGGTGAAGATGCACTGGCAACTTTGCAGGCTTTTCGTGATATGGGCGTCAGCATCGAAGGCCCTAAAAATGGTGAAGTCACCATTCATGGCGTCGGTATGCATGGTCTTAAAGCGCCACAGTCTGCCATTTATATGGGCAACTCAGGTACTTCAATGCGTTTGCTGTCCGGTATGCTGGCAGCGCAGAAATTTGATTCAGTGATGACCGGTGATGCATCCCTATCTAAACGCCCAATGGAACGTATTGCCAAGCCTTTACGTGAAATGGGTGCACTGATTCAGACCACGGGTGAACGTGGAACTCCGCCTGTCTCGATTACAGGCAACCAGCAACTACAAGGCATTCAGTACGATTTGCCAATGGCATCAGCGCAGGTAAAATCAGGTATTTTGCTGGCGGGCCTATGGGCAAATGGCGAAACCGCAGTGACTGAACCTGAACCAACCCGTGACCATACTGAGCGTATGTTGCGTGCATTTGGTTATGAGGTGAAAACCGAAGGCAATCGTATTTCATTACAAGGTGGTGGAAAGCTGGTCGGAACCAATATCCAGGTGCCATCTGATATTTCTTCTGCGGCCTTCTTTATGGTCGGCGCTGCGATTACTGAAAATTCGGATGTGACCTTAGAGGCTGTTGGTATCAACCCGACCCGTACTGGCGTGATCGAAATCCTGAAACAGATGGGTGCGGACATTACCGTTGAAAATGAACGCATTGCTGGCGGTGAACCGATTGCAGATATCCGTATTCGTGGTACGCGTACGCTTAAAGGCATTCATATGCCTGAAGATCAGGTGCCATTGGCGATTGATGAATTCCCGGCGCTGTTTATTGCTGCTGCCTGTGCCGAAGGTCAGACGATTTTGACCGGTGCTGCCGAGCTTCGCGTAAAAGAATCGGACCGTATTCAGGTGATGGCAGATGGCCTGCAAACCATGGGCATTGACTGTACCCCAACTGAAGATGGCATTATTATCGAAGGGAAGGGCAAATCAGGTGACTGGTCGCCAATCTTTACCGGTGGTGAAATTGAATCGCATCATGATCATCGCATTGCAATGAGTTTTTCGATTGCCGGTTTACGTAATTCGGAGCAGATCAAGATTGTCGGTACGGAAACGGTAGCCACCAGTTTCCCGACCTTTACAGAACTGACCTCAATTGCAGGTTTGCCTATTCAAGTTTCAGAATAATTTTTAAAATTATGTGAAACAGCCAAGCTTTTGCTTGGCTGTTTTGTTTATATTGCTTATGCTAAACCCATACAAGAAAAAAGCCATTAGGATGTAGCGATGCGAAAATTAAAATTCATGGCCAATACACAAAGCCAGCAACCCCGGGATGGTCAGGAAACCCAGGAATATGTAGCGCATTTTCTTGCCGAAACATTAGGTAAACATGGCTTTCAGACCTTAAGTCAAAGTGGTGCTCAGGTTGCGGTGAGCGTGGATGAACATGCATTGCCCTTATCTGTGAGTTGTGAAACCAGAGATGAGCAGGGGCATCTGGTCTGTGAAATTGCCTCATATCCTGAAGAAGAACAAGATTGGCTCGATCGTATTACCGAACGAAGTCTGCTCAATCAGCTAGCACAAGCAGTAGAAAGCTCGCTCAAAGAGCAGGAAAGCTTTAGCGAGTTTGAATGGAAGAACTAATTCATAACTCCACTATAATTTGATCTCAACGCCAAAGTGAGTGTCTGATACTCAGCTAACAGGATGGCAAAAATGGCTAGAGAATATGGCAGCTCATGAAGAATATGTGTTTTTGACAGCCATGCGGAAAGTCTGGAATTTATGGGGCTTTGTGGTTTAGATCGTTTAATGGGTGAAGTGCCACAGCTTGGAATTTGGATCAAGGAAAGCCAGCATGGTCATAAATATGGTTGTGAAACGGTTGATGCTCTGGTTGGTTATGCCCTTGATGACTTAAATCGTCAGCGATTGATTTATCCTGTAGTCGAAGAAAATTGAGCGAGCCGAAAAGTCATTGAACGTTTGGGTGGAAAGATTGTTGATGTTGATATAGTACAACAAGCTAAATGTCGGGCAATGATTTATCACTTAGCTGAAAAACTGCTGTGAGAAGCATAAAAAAACCCATCATCTGACGGGTTTTATTATTTAGCCAAGCGCTAAGTAGCGGGTCATTGCAATCCGCAATTGCTTTAAATAGCCAGTAAAGAAATGATTGGCACCAGGCAATACGGTCACTAAATGACGCTGTGGTTTTGCCCATTCAATCATATCCGACAGCAGGGTTACTTCATCACCCTCACCATGAATGAACAGAATATCACCTTTAATTGCTGGCGTAACATAATGGCGAATACCGGCAACTGTTGCAGTTGGCAGTCCACATAAAATAGTTTGTTTGGGTTGCAGTTCTACAGGTAAGGCTGCATAGCTCTTTGCCATGACATGCGCACCAAAACTAAAACCGCCCGCATAAAAAGACAGCCCAATATGCTGACTGCGAGCAAACCGAATGATTTCTAATACATCATCCGTCTCACCGAAGCCCTCGTCGTGTATACCTTCACTTTGACCAGAACCGCGAAAACTCGGACGATACACAACACAGCCACGTTCCATATACATTTGTGCCAATAGAACGGGAACCTTGTGCTGGGGCGTACCACCTTGCAAGGGATGGGGGTGACAAACTACCGCGAATCCTTTCACTTCACCCTGAGGATAATCCACAAAAACTTCAATCTGACCCGCAGGTCCTTGAAGGAAAATTTGCTCGGACATATAAATACCGATGATTAACAGGAGAATCGCGCATTTTAACGATTATGGTGAATAAAAACATGAATTGGAATTAAAATAAGCAGACTGATATAGTTTGATTAATCATTTTTTGACCAGGTTGCCATGCTCGCTTTAATTTCTCCAGCCAAAACGCTCGATTACGATACCCCATTACCCACTGATCAATTTACTCAAGCCAGATTATTAGAACATTCGCAGGATTTGATCAAAGCTTGTCGCACACTTTCTGCAACAGAAATTTCCAGTTTGATGAGTGTCAGTGAAAAAATTGCCAATTTAAATACAGCACGTTTCCAGGACTGGCAACCAGATTTTAATTTAGCCAATGCACGTCAGGCTATTTTTGCCTTTAAAGGAGATGTCTATACCGGTCTGGATGCTTATAGCTTAAAGCAGGAAGATCTGCACTTTGCACAACAGCATTTGCGTATGTTGTCTGGTTTATATGGGCTTTTGCGTCCCTTGGATCTGATGATGCCCTATCGTCTGGAAATGGGAACCAAATTGGCCAATTCTCGCGGGCATAACTTATACGACTTCTGGGCACATCACATCACTGATCTGATCAATCAAGATTTAGCCGCAGCCCAGTCTGAGATCTTGGTGAATATTGCTTCTGATGAATATTATAAATCGGTGAACGAGCGCAAAATTCAGGCAGAGATTATTAAGCCAGTATTTCTGGATCAGAAAAATGGCAAATATAAAGTGATTAGTTTCTATGCTAAAAAAGCACGTGGTTTGATGGCACGTTTTATTGTTGAAAATAGAATTGAACGTGCCGAAGAACTCAAAGCATTCAATACCGATGGCTATTATTTTGATGCCGATAGTTCACTTAAAGGTGAATTGGTATTTAAACGTGATGAACAAATCAGTGCATAAATAACGTTATTCCGCTACCGCATAGAATAATTGGTTTCTAGGCGGTATTGGGAGCTATGAGTATTGAAATCCAGCTTTAATCGTTTTTTAAATATTGAGTGTCACGGGGGAGTTGATTGGCTGCACTTCGGTACAAATGTGGTTTTTAGCGTCTTTCGCAAATTTTAAGTTAGATAAAAAATTAGAATTATCGCTGAACTCATTGAAATAATGCGTAAAATCTCATTTATCGAGTTGTTTTTTACAGAAAATTGAAACTGATATTTCTGGGAAAAGCTGAATAAAATAGCTCAAGTTAATATATTTTAAATCAGGGAATTTTCATTAATTTTTATATTTTTATTTTCAATAGAAATTTTTATTTAAACA
>SMEP01000291.1_pt1 | contig 10447 bp, 8 predicted proteins | sample 2456231 | NCBI WGS metagenome assembly SMEP01 (sample SAMN10132595, study PRJNA489261) | soil metagenome | isolation source: day1 control-silty clay loam soil ammended with raw manure from dairy cow... | place: USA | collected 2015-05-15
GGCAGACTTCTACGCAGTCGGTGTACTTGCATTTAACGCAGTTATCAGTGACAACGAAGGTCATAACTAGCTATCTCCTAGGGCTGGTAACTTGTGCTCTATCTACGCAGAGCTGACAAGAAAAAATTACGCGCGGCGTCAGACCGCGCAATCAGTAAATTAAAGGTAGCAATTCTAACAGCTTGTACTCAATAGCGTTAGATTTGAGACTTCCAAGCATATAACAGATCAAGTGCCTGTTTTGGCGACAACTCGTCTGGATTGGTGTCTTGCAATTCTAGCAGCAGGTGATGCGGCTGCGTAGCGAATAAATCACTTTGCATTGGACGTTGACCATCGGTGCTGCTCTGTTGGGCTTGCATAAGGCTGCTGTCTTCCAGCTGTTTGAGATGCTCACGTGCCCGCGCAATTACCGCAGAGGGTACGCCAGCCAACTGCGCGACCGCGAGACCATAGCTTTGATTGGCAGGGCCACTACGGACATTATGTAGAAACACGATGCGGTCTTGATGCTCAGTGGCAGTCAGGTGCACGTTAGCAACGCTGCTTAAGCGCTCTGGCAGTGATGTCAGCTCAAAATAATGCGTGGCAAACAATGTCCAAGCTTTCAATTCAGCCAATTGTTCAGCGGCTGCCCAAGCTAAGGATAGACCATCAAATGTGCTGGTACCGCGGCCCACTTCATCCATGAGGACCAAGCTGTTGGCACTGGCATTGTGCAAAATATTAGCTGTTTCGCTCATTTCCACCATAAAGGTAGAGCGACCACCCGCCAGGTCATCGCTGGAACCAATGCGGGTAAAAATGCGGTCGACTAAGGATAGCGCACAGTGCTGTGCAGGAACAAAGCTACCGATGTGCGCGAGCAGTACGATCAATGCGGTCTGGCGCATGTAGGTGGACTTACCGCCCATGTTTGGACCAGTAATGATCAGCATGCGCGTTTCATCGTCCATTTCCACATCATTGGCGACAAACGGCGTGGTTAATACATGCTCGACCACTAAGTGACGGCCTTGCTTGATATCCAGCAGCGGTTGCTCGGTAAAGTCTGGACGGCACAGATCGAGGCTCAGCGCGCGCTCAGCTAAATTGCTGATCACATCCAGTTCAGCTAATGCTGCCGCGCTGTTTTGTAGCGGTGCAATATGGGTAATTAGAATGTCCAGTAACTCATCATACAGCTGCTTTTCACGGGCGAGGGCACGGCTCTTAGCTGAGAGGGCTTTATCTTCAAATGTTTTTAATTCTGGGGTGATAAAACGCTCGGCACCTTTCAGGGTTTGCCGACGAATATAATCAGCTGGCGCTTGCTCTGCTTGCTTGGTTGGAATTTCAATAAAGTAACCGTGGACACGGTTGTAGCCGACTTTTAGGTTAGCCAGGCCGGTGCGTGCTTTCTCGCGGGTTTCTAGATCGATTAAATACTGTCCAGCGTTCTCACTGATCGATAGCAGCTCATCTAACTCAGCGTCATAGCCTATTTTTAATACGCCTCCTTCACGAATCACCGCTGGTGGATTATCAATAATCGCGCGGCTTAACGTCTCTGAAAGTTCGGGGTAAACGCTTATGGCTGTGGCGAGTTGCTGGATGCGAGCAATATCAAGGCTTTTCAGCACCTCTTGTAACGCCGGTAGTGCATTGAGTGCATCGCGCAGACGCGCTAAGTCGCGTGGGCGTGCACTGCGCAAACTGATACGCGCTAAGATCCGCTCGATATCACCGATGTCTTTGAGTGCCGGCTGCACACTCTCAAAGTGATAGTCATTGAGTAGGTAGGCAATCGCATCTTGACGCGCTTCGAGTACTGCGCGCTGGCGCAATGGACGATTCAACCAGCGGCTCAGTAAGCGGCTGCCCATGCTGGTCTGACAGCGATCGATCACTGATTGCAAAGTGTTGTCGCGACCGCCAGAGAGATTTTTATCCAACTCGAGGTTGCGCCGTGTGGCCGCGTCCAGCACCACTGTTTCACTGATGCGCTCATGATAAAGACTGCGGATATGCGGCAGTGCGGTACGCTGAGTTTCTTTGGCGTAATTTAATAAACTGCCGGCTGCGCCGATGGCGAATGATAGTTGCTCACAGCCAAAGCCTTTCAGGTCTTGGGTAGAAAATTGTTGGCACAAAGCTTTGAGGGCGCTGTCGTAATCAAAATCCCATGGTGCGCGACGCTGGGTGCCACGACGTTTTTCTAGAGCGCTTGGCACCGACCAGTCATCAGGAATTAACAACTCAGCAGGGTTGATGCGCTCAATTTCGGCAAGCACGTTTTCTTCATTGTGCAGTTCTTGCACACTGAAGCGTCCGCTGCTGATATCTAAAACGGCCAAGCCAAACAGGTTATCTTTACCCAGTAGTGCCGCAACTAAATTGTCGCGTCGGTCATCCATTAAGGCTTCATCGCTGACCGTGCCGGGCGTTAGGATTCGCACCACTTGCCGTTCAACTGGGCCTTTGGTGGTAGTGGCCGGGTCGCCGGTTTGCTCACAGATGACCACTGATTCGCCAAGACTGACTAAGCGCGCGAGATAGCCTTCAGCGGCATGAAAAGGAATGCCCGCCATCGGGATCACACTACCGGCAGACTGTCCGCGCGAGGTAAGGGTGATATCCAGTAGTTGCGAGGCTTTTTTTGCATCGTCATAAAAGAGTTCATAAAAATCACCCATGCGATAAAACATGATCTGATCAGGGTGTTGATTTTTCAAGCGCCAATACTGTTGCATCATCGGCGTGTGGTTACTTAAATCTGTAGCACTCATAATGAACTGACTCAATTGCGTTGCAAAAGCGCTAGTCTAGCGGATTGCACAAAAAATTTATGCACTGCCAAGGCTTGCTGCGCTGAAAATGGCGGCGAAAGTGCAAGTTGGGCAGGCGGATTAAATAAAAGTTGAGCTGTTAAGCTGCAGCGTAGGGTAACTGGAGGCATGCAAATGGTGGACGAAACAAAAAGTAAACAGGCTGACACATTATGCGATGACATTCTGCCGTATGAACAAGCGCAGGCGCACATACCTGTGGAGGATCCTTTGTCAGCGATTAAAACCATGCGTTTAGAGCAGTTGGCGGTATGTCGGCTTAAGTCAGAGCAAGAGATGCAAGCAATGCGTGCCGAACTTGCAGACAATGCTGATGAAACATCAACGGACTGATGGGGTATACCGCTGAAAACGGCAGACCAATCAACTAGGTGCTAGCTAGCGACTGCTAGAAATCTTGCTTAAATAGCCGCCCTCAAAGCGCAGGAAATAATACATACCGCCTTTAGGGCCATAGACCCATTCCTCGATACCTACTTCATGGGTGTGGCCATACTCATTGGTCAGTTGCTTATAGCCGAGGTGCGCTTGCTCCATCGGTGCGCCACACTTACTTTGTACTTCATGGGTGCTGGCTTGCAGACTGACCAATTTGCTATTACAGCGAAAGGTAGAGCTGGCCTGTGCAGGCACAGCAAAACCTAGCAGCAAGAGGGCAAGCGTCGCATTAGCAAACACAATCTTAAGACTGTTATTGATCACGTTGACTCTCGATGCTGGTTAAGCGGTTTCCTTCAAAACGTAAGTAGTGGTACATGCCGTTGTTAGGCCCGTATACCCATTCTTGAATGTGCAGTTCACGATGATTGTATTCGCCAACAGTGTAGCCAACGGTCTCACGAGCAACCGGTTCGCCACATTTCTTTAATACTTGAAATGAGCGATCACCTAAACTGACAAGCTGACTGCCGCAGCGAAAGGTGCTGGCCATTACGCCAGTACTCATCACGGCTAAGAGTGCGCACAATACGGTGCTGGTTATGTATTTCATCACATACTCCCTAAGTGTAGCGTGCTGATAACACCTTGATCGGTGCTACTTTTGCTTTCACTGACATCAATTAGATAGACCCGTTCTGGATCTAATTGTGCCTGTTCAATTAAATATTCTTTAATACTGTTAGCGCGAGCTTGAGCTAAACGGCGCAGTCCGAGAGGGCTTTTTGCATAGCTTTGCAAAACGGCTTCACGCATGTTCTGTTCGCGCTGATCTTTGTTGATCTCAGCCCATTGTGCTGGAGGTTGTTGCTTAAGTTGGCTGCGGTAAATGCCTTCCAGTAAGGCCGCTTGCTCTTTCTCTGGCACCTCTAAGGAGTCTTTGCTGGATTCGATTTTAGTGCCGCGTCGCTGCAAGATACTGTACCAAGCGTTTTGATAGGCTGCGTTTAAACGCATTTCAGCAAGGATAGGCCCATCTAGCGCAGCCAAACTACCGCCCTCGACTTCGAGACGCAATTGTGGGCGCTGTTTTAAGGCTTGCGCCAAAGTGTCGAGGTTTTTTGCCGCTTGTGGGTTGATAATAAAGTCACCTGGGGCAAATGTTACCTCGCTTAACTCTTGGGCATCGCCATTGGCTAAACCAGCAATAAAGTTAAAGGGTGCTGAGACTGCGCGGGTAATCAGATTGCGTAAGGTCTGCCAGACGATTGGTGCAACTCTAAATTCTGGGTTATTGAGATCGCCTTGGATTGGCAGTTCTAGAGCAATTTGACCTTTACGGTCTTTCAGTAAAGCAATCGCCAAACGCACGGGTAAGTCCACTGCGTCTGGGCTGTCGACACGCTCGCCAAGCTGCAACTGCTCCAACAGTAATTTGTTAGTGGCGTTGAGTTTGCCGTCGTTAATTTGATAGTGCAGGTTTAAGTTTAAACGGCCTTTTTGGATTCGATATCCAGCAAACTTGCCTGAGTACGGCGTCAGCGTGGTTAGTTCGACATGTTTAAAGTCGGTAGTGATGTCGAGTTTTTTTAGCGGATCAAAAGGCATGACGCTGCCCTTAATAGTCACTGGGGCATAACGGTCAACATTGCCTTTAATGTCGACCTTAGCAATGCTGTTACTTTGGTTGTCGATGGTCCCGATATCACCATTGAGCTGCTGAATGGCGGTGGAAAAATTAGGTTTTAGACTGAAGTCAGCAAAGTTTGCTGAGCCATCTTTAACTTCGATGCCACCAATATGCAGGGCGAACTCAGGGCCGTCAGCTTTTGCTGCAGTCTCTGCTTTTTTTGGCTGGGCAATAATCAGTTCGCTAATATTAGTGGTGAGGTTCTCATTGATAATAAAGCGTACGTAGGGCTGCTGCAGCGCGACTTTCTGAATGGATAGTTTTTGTTGCTGCAAGTTGTATTGGATAGAATTGATATCAACCGTCTGCCATTTTAAAAGATCGCGCTGGCGCAAACTGTCGCGGATATGCAGTTGATTGATGGCAGCATCGCCTTGCACAGCTAACTGCAGATTATCTAAATCGCTGATCTCTAACTTCAATGCGCTACTGAGTAAGCCGCTGCGCAATTCAGCGTGGACGTAAGGGCTGATCCAAGCTTGTGCGGGGCGTAAGTCGAGATCACTGCTGTTGACGGTCATGGTAACTTTAAGCGGCTGCAAGAGTATTTGCGCGCTACTGCTAAGCTTACCTTGCTCACCAACTTGTGTATTCAACTCGGCAGTAAAAGGACTGCTGGCTTGGCTGTCAAAATCTTTGATTTGCAGATTAAACTCAGAAAGTTCAAGAGTGACGGGTTCGCTATGGCTGTTATCAACTAAGTGAAACTGATGGTTGCTCAGGCCTGCTTGCTTAACAATAATCTGCCATTTTGACTCTTCCTCAGCAGGTGTTGTTGGGTCAGAGTTTTCTTTGCCGTCATGCGCTGATGTACTGTTAGTATCGGTTGTGTTTTTATCTTTGGCGGCACTTGGTAACAATTTTTCCCAGTTGCTCTCGCCGTTTTTATCAATCTCAGTCCAAGCGCTAAGCTTGGCGCTACTGACCTTGCCAATCTGTAGTTTTTGCCCAGCCAGGTCAAACTGAGTATCGCTGATGCTTAGTTTTTCGAGGCGCAGCAGAGGCTGTTTCTGCTGCTCTAGTGCTAAGGCTGCGAGCTGTACGCTGAGCTGTTTAGCTTTAAATTGTAAACTTGGCGTGAGCTGCAGTTCATAGCGGGTATCAAGGCTGATACGACCGCCTTTGAGTTGGGCGGTGAAATGCTCTTGTACATACGGCCACCAGCTTTTTAGCTGAGCGTCTTGCAGTTGCAGGTGGCCTTGTGAGGCCAGTGGGTTAATACTGATGTCCCCTTGCCATTGCAATTGCGTGCCGTCGTTGGCTTGCGCGTTAAGCTGCAAGTTACTGTTGCGGTCAGGGCGGGTATCGAAATTGTTTAAAGTGATATTGAGGTCAGCAAATGACACATCGATTGGGTCTTGTTGGCGCTGATCGTTAAAACGTAAGCGGCCTTGTTGCAATTGTAGCCGATCAATTAATACTGCAAGGGGCGCTGTCTCAGCATCGCTAGTTTCAGCTGTTGCTTCAGGCAGGGTAAATAACTGTAAGAGATTAAGTTCGCCTTGTTGATTGAAAATAACTTGGCTGTTGGGCTGGATCAGCTGTACGTCTTGCAAATGTAGGGTTTTGCTCCACAGGCTGTCATAAGCCAGCTTGCCATACAGTTGCTGTAGGCTGACTTGTTCATCATCTGCAGTGCCAATACGGAATCCCCAAGCCGAGAGCTCAAGGGTAAACGGATTGAATTCTAAGCGTTGCAATTGCGCAGGACTGTTGGCGTAAATGCCAAGCTGTTGATTAATCGCTTTTAGCGCGATGCTGGGTACCAGTAAAAAACCTAGCCAACTATAAATAGCTAAGGCACTGATCAAAGTAATAGCTAGGCGCTTTAATCCTTTTTGCATCGCTGCGGCTCCTCAGGTCTGCGGTATCTACAGTGTATGCAAAATACCTGCAAAGCAGTAGATCGTTGTTAGGGTACAACAACATATCAACAGCGCAGAAGGGTAACTCGCGCTGCAATATAGGCCTCGACTTGCGGGTAACAGCAGGTCGAGGCTGATACAGCTTAACGCAGTTTAGCGCTCAATCGCCAATGCTACGCCTTGACCGCCGCCAATACATAAAGTGGCCAAGCCTTTCTTCGCGTCACGGCGAATCATCTCGTGTACGAGCGAGACTAAAATGCGACAGCCCGATGCCCCAATTGGGTGGCCGATGGCAATTGCACCGCCATTGACGTTGATCTTACTAGCGTCCCAACCGAGTTCTTGGTTAACACTTAAAGATTGCGCTGCAAAGGCTTCGTTGGCCTCAATTAAATCGAGGTCAGCGATTGACCAGCCAGCTTTGCTTAAGCATTTTTGTGTTGCTGCAACAGGGCCAATGCCCATGATGGTTGGATCAACACCCGCGTTAGCATAAGCAACAATGCGCGCCAGTACTGGCAAACCAAGAGCTTTGGCTTTTTCTGCGCTCATCAGCATCACGGCGGCTGCGCCATCGTTCAAGCTTGAGGCGTTGCCAGCGGTAACCGTGCCGTCTTTTTTAAAGGCCGGTCGCAGTTTGGCCAGTGATTCCGCGGTAGTGCCGGCGCGTGGCTGCTCGTCAGTATCGAAAATCAGCGGATCACCTTTACGCTGTGGAATGCTGACTGGAGTGATTTCAGCAATAAAGCGACCAGCAGCAATCGCCTCAGTGGCTTTTTGCTGTGATGCGGCGGCAAACGCATCTTGCTGCTCGCGGCTTAGCTGGTATTTCTCTGCCAGGTTTTCTGCCGTGATGCCCATGTGGATATCATTGAAAGCATCCCAGAGGCCATCTTCAATCATGCTGTCGACGACTTTGCTGTGACCCATACGCAGACCGGTACGAGCGCCAGGCATGACGTAAGGTGACAGGCTCATGTTTTCTTGGCCGCCAGCTATGATCACCTCTGCATCGCCGCAGCGAATCGCTTGCGCGCCTAAGTGCAGTGCTTTTAAGCCTGAGCCGCAGACTTTGTTCAGAGTAAATGCGGGTGTGGCGAAGGGCAGGCCTGCATGTACAGCTGTTTGTCGTGCCGGATTTTGACCGCTACCAGCAGTCAGGACTTGGCCGAGAATGACTTCATCGACTTGCTCAGGGCTCACGCCGGTTTGCTCTAATAAACGGCGTAGCACAATCGCGCCCAACTGTGGTGCTGGAATGCTGGCTAAACTGCCTTGAAAACTACCGACTGCAGTACGTGTGGCGGCAACAATAACGACTTCATGCATGAGGACATCCTTTGGCTAAGGGTTAACGAGACGCTGATTAAGCCATTTTGTTCTATGTATCAGCGTTAGAAAAAGAGTCTTAACCGTCTTCGCAGGCTAGTGATGCTTTAGCCGCGATGACGGTTTCTAAAGAAGTTGATCAAACCTTGGGTTGAGGCATCGGTGTGGCTGAGCGGGGCTTGACCTGTGAGGCGCTGATAAACATCCTCACCCAATGCTTTGCCGAGCTCAACACCCCATTGATCAAAGGCATTGGTACCCCAAATAACACTTTGCACAAAAACTTTGTGCTCGTACAAGGCAATCAATGCGCCCAAACGACGGGGGCAAATGCGCTCCAGCACTAAGGTGTTACTTGGACGGTTGCCAGGGATTTCTTTGTGCGGAGCTAGACGCTCGACTTCGCTTTCAGCAAGGCCTTTATCACGTAACTCTTGCGCTGCTTGCTCGCGGCTTTTGCCTTGCATCAAAGCTTGGCTTTGCGATAAACAGTTGGCGTACAGCCACTGATGATGATCAGCGATTTGATTATGGCTGACCACAGGCACAATAAAGTCAGCCGGCACCAGCAAGGTACCTTGGTGCAATAACTGGTGGTAGGCATGTTGACCGTTGCAACCGACACCACCCCAAATCACTGAGCCACTGGCGTAGGTCAGTGCAGAGCCGTCTTGGCGCACATGTTTACCATTAGATTCCATGTCCAACTGTTGCAAATGCTGAGTGAAGTTTCGTAGGTAATGATCATAAGGCAGAATGGCGTGGCTTTGTGCTTGCCAGAAATCGCTGTACCAAATACCCAGCATGGCCATGATAACTGGCATGTTTTCGGCAAAAGGAGCTTCTTGGAAGTGCTGGTCCATACTCCAAGCGCCGGCCAGTAGCTCTTTAAAGTTCGACATGCCAATTGATAACGCAATGGGTAAACCAATGGCTGACCACAGAGAATAGCGTCCGCCAACCCAATCCCAGATCGGCAGAATATTTTCAGGAGCAATGCCAAAAGCTACTGCGGCATCTACATTGCTTGAAACAGCAATAAAATGACGATCAACGCAGGCTTCAGTGCCGCCTTGGGCAAGATACCAACCGCGTGCGGCTTGTGCGTTTTTTAAGGTTTCCAAAGTGCTAAAAGATTTACTGGAAACAATAAATAAGGTGGTCTGTGCATTAAGGCTGTTACTGAGCTCGTGAAACTCACTGCCATCGATATTGGCTAAGAAATGGCAGCGCACACCTTGTTGGGCAAAGGGTAACAAAGCTTCAGATACCAGTTGCGGGCCCAAAAAAGAGCCGCCGATACCAATATTGACGATGTCAGTGATCGGCTTTTCGCTGTAACCGCGCCATAAGCCATTATGAATGCGATTGACCAGTTCGGTCATCTTATTGAGAACATCGTGAATCAGCGGAATCAGGTCTTCGCCGTCAACCTGCAAGCTGTCGCCAACTGGGCGACGTAACGCCGTATGCAGTGCAGGGCGTTGTTCTGAACCATTCACTGGCTCGCCATTAAATAAGGCTTGGATGGCTTGCTGTAACTGGCTTTGCTCAGCTAATTGCACCAGCAGTTCGAGTGTTCTCTCATCCAATAAGTTTTTGGAGAAATCCAGCAACAAACCATCATGGTTTAAAGAAAAGCGCTGGAAACGCTGCGGGTCTGCGTTAAACGCATCCTGCATACGGAAGTGGCGCATGGCTTCGCGTTGCTCTAGCAAGAGTTGCCATGCCGGCAGTTGAGCGGCATCAAGGGGCTGCTGGTAATGAGTCATGATACCGATCTTCTTATTTAGAGTTTCAGGGCGCAATGAAGGTGCCCTGAAACTTGAGCCAACTGATTAAGCCAATTGCACAGGAATCGCATTGCTGCTGTGGCTCAGCGAGCCATCTTTACCCATGTAAAGTAAGCGCGGCTCGTGAGTGGCCAGTTCGCTTTCTTCATAGTTGCAATAGGCGCAAATGATCAGCAAATCACCAACCGACGCTTTATGAGCTGCTGCGCCGTTGACTGAAATCATTTTAGAGCCGGCTTCACCACGAATCGCATAAGTGGTAAAACGCTCGCCATTGTTGACGTTATAAATTTGGATTTGTTCGTATTCACGAATTCCAGACATGTCCAGCCAGTCGCCATCAATGGCGCATGAGCCTTCGTAGTCAACGACGGCGTGGGTGGTAATTGCTCGGTGCAGTTTTGCTTTGAGCATAATGGTTTGCATGGTGTTTTCCTCTTCGACTTAGCGCGGCATTCGCATCTTTAAGGTGAGTGCTCTGCGTCTGTCGTTATTACAAATCAAAGATCAGATTGTCGATCAGGCGTGTGCTGCCGAGATAGGCGGCGGCTAATAAGACCA
>SMEP01000714.1_pt1 | contig 10415 bp, 9 predicted proteins | sample 2456231 | NCBI WGS metagenome assembly SMEP01 (sample SAMN10132595, study PRJNA489261) | soil metagenome | isolation source: day1 control-silty clay loam soil ammended with raw manure from dairy cow... | place: USA | collected 2015-05-15
TGTGCGCTTTGATACCAAGCGCTCCTTGCAGGAACTCTGTGACGAGGGCGTACGTCGCGGTTATCTGAACCCAGACAATCCGCTGCGTGCCTCGATCTTGAATGACCCTTTGTTCACGCGTAAAAACACGCGCGACAACACGCCCTGTATTGTGAATGTCGAATTGATCGCTGGGGATCAGGTCGACATTCAAGTTGCAGCCAAGGGTGGTGGTTCGGAAAACAAGAGCAAGTTCGTGATGCTCAACCCCAGTGACTCGCTGGTTGATTGGGTGCTCAAGACCGTTCCTACGATGGGGGCGGGCTGGTGTCCTCCCGGCATGCTGGGTATTGGCGTGGGCGGCACGGCCGAAAAAGCCATGTTGATGGCCAAAGAAGCCCTGATGGAAGACATCGATATGTACGAGCTGCTGCAACGCGGCCCGCAAAGCAAGCTGGAAGAGCTGCGTATCGAGTTGTACGAGAAGGTCAATGCCCTGGGCATTGGTGCTCAAGGCCTGGGCGGTTTGACGACCGTGCTGGATGTGAAGATCAACACCTTCCCAACCCATGCCGCCTCCAAGCCTGTAGCCATGATCCCTAACTGTGCGGCCACTCGGCACGTGCATTTCTCGCTGGACGGCAATGGCCCTGCCGAGCTGACACCGCCACCGCTGTCGGCCTGGCCTGATATTCACTGGGCACCGGACTACAACAAGTCCCGTCAGGTGAACTTGAACGAGTTGACCCCAGAAGAAGTCGCTTCCTGGACGCCGGGCCAGACTTTGTTGCTGTCGGGCAAGATGCTGACCGGCCGTGATGCGGCTCACAAGCGCATTCAGGACATGCTGGAAAAGGGCGAATCCCTGCCCGTGGACTTCACCAACCGCGTGATTTACTACGTGGGCCCAGTAGATCCTGTGCGTGACGAAGCGGTTGGTCCAGCAGGCCCAACCACCGCCACTCGCATGGACAAGTTTACCGAGATGATGCTGGCCAAAACCGGCCTGATCTCCATGATCGGTAAGGCCGAACGTGGCCCAACCGCGATTGAAGCGATCCGTGCTCACAAATCGGCCTACCTGATGGCCGTAGGTGGTTCCGCTTACCTGGTTTCCAAGGCAATTCGCAATGCGAAAGTGGTGGCCTTTGAAGACTTGGGTATGGAAGCCATTTACGAGTTTGATGTCCAGGATATGCCGGTAACGGTGGCGGTAGACTCGCAAGGCGTGTCGGTTCACAACACCGGCCCTGCCGAGTGGCGCAAGCGTATTGCAGAGATCTCTTTGGTCGCTGTGTAAGCGGTGAGTCGGGGAGCGTTGGCTTTCCGGTGCTGTAGATAAAAAACCCGCATGAGTGTTCCTGGTCTACTTGTAAAAGCAGAGTCAGTACAACATTTAATGCGGGTTTTTTTGTCTGGCGTTGGTGTAGCCCTTACGTAGCCTATGCTTTGCTAGGTAACTCGCTTTTTCTGGTGTTGCTCGTTCAGGACTTGATCAGCAATCCGCGTAGCAGCAAATCCAGTGCTGCGAGCCCTTTCACTAAGCGAGCATCGCCGTCCTCTCCCTGAGCAATCCAGAATGCGGCTTCAGCCAGGCTACCGTAAATCAGGGAAGCTAGGGCGTGGGGATCTGCCTGTTCAATCCGGCCTTGATTCATCAGCGCCTGAATCAAACCTTCCATGGAGCCCACGCAATACTGATGCGATTCGGGTGATGCGCCTCCCAGTACTGCCTTGGCATCGCACAACACAATACGCTGCATTTCCGGCTCCAGCGCCATTTTCAGATAGGCATGGCAGCGGCGCACAAACCCTTCCCAGGCATCGTCGGCATTGCTTGAAATAGCTTGCAGGCGTTCATCCATTTCCGCGTCGATCTGATCGACTACTGCCGCCAACAAGCCTTTTTTGTCACCGAAATGGTGGTAGAGCGCGCCACGGGTCAAGCCCGCCTGGGCCGTCAGTTCATCCATCGATGTCTCGGCATAGCCACGCTCTGCAAAGAAAGTGCGAGCGGTGGCAAGCAGGGTGGCGCGGGTCTCTTCCATCTCGGCACGGGTACGGCGAGCCATAGTTTCTCCTTACATACGAATTGAATGTATATTTACATGCATGGCGTATGTATATATCATTTTAAACATACGCCTTGTATGTATTGTCGATGCAACACCGTGTCATGGCAAGCGGGCGTTCACGGAGAATGAGATGGCTCAGCCTTATCGAGAACTTTTTGCCGCACCGGGCACACGGGGTTTTGCCCTGGCCGGGCTGTTGGCCCGGATTCCCTTACCCATGATTGGGATAGGAATCATCACCATGTTGTCGCAACTGGGCGGCAGCTACGCCTTAGCGGGCGCGGTGTCCGCCACCTTTGTGTTGAGTTATGCACTCTTGTCACCCCAGGTGTCCCGTTGGGTGGACTTACGCGGGCAAAGTCGCGTTCTGCCTGTTGCAACGGCGATCAGTGTCTTGGGTTTGCTGGTCTTGCTGGCGGCGACATGGTGGCAGGCACCCGACTGGCTGCTGTTTGTTGGGGCGGTGCTGGCTGGTTTCATGCCCAGTGTGTCGGCCATGGTGCGTGCCCGCTGGACGGCAATCTATCGCGGAAAAACCCAGTTGCAGACGGCCTATGCCTTGGAAACCGTACTGGACGAAGTCACTTTTATTGCTGGTCCACCCGTGTCCGTGGGGTTGGCCGTCATGGTAGTGCCGCAGGCAGGCTTGCTGGCGGCAGCTGTTTTACTGATTGCGGGTGTTCTGGCTTTGTTGCTGCAAAAAGAGAGCGAACCCGCAATTCAAGTGCGGGAGCCGGGGCAGGGCGCCCGCCGTTCAGTTCTTCGGATCCACAGTGTGCGTTTGTTGGCGTTGCTCATGGTGGCCATGGGCGTCATTGTCGGCACCGTCGATATTGTCAGTGTGGCTTTTGCTCAGGAAAGAGGGCAGCCGGGGGCGGCCAGTGTGGTGCTGTCGGCCTATGCCTTGGGCTCTTGTTTGGCTGGGCTGGCTTTTGGCGCATTGAAATTGAGCACACCGTTGCACCGTCTGCTCTTGTTGGGCGGCTTGGCGACTGCAGCCACGACTTTGCCCTTGTTGTTTGTCGGCAGTGTGGTGGAACTGGCTGCCGCTGTCTTGCTGGCAGGGGTGTTTTTCGCTCCGACCATGATTGTGGCTATGTCTTTGGTCGAGCGTCTGGTGTCCGAGCAACAGTTGACTGAAGGCATGACCTGGTTGCTGGCGGGGCTGAACGTCGGTGTGGCAATGGGCGCGGCGGCATCGGGGCAGCTTGTGGATATGGGTGAAGCGCGCTCAGGTTTCACTGTCGCGTTGTACGCCGCTGCAGGGGTCTTGCTGCTTGCCGGCTGCGGTTATCAACGCTTGCGTCAATCTGCTGCCACGCCTTCTTGTGCCTTCTAAGGTTTCTTTTCTAAAGTTTGAAACGATGAATACTTCTCTATCGATGGCTGGGCAGACCAGCAAGCGGCAGTCCTGGCTAGCCGTCAGTGCGGTGGGTCTGGCGACCTTTTCCGTGGTCACCACAGAAATGTTGCCGGTTGGTTTGCTGACTCCCATTGCGCAGAACTTGCAGACCTCTACGGGTGCCGCTGGCCTGATGATCTCCTTACCCGCCTTGCTGGCTGCTTTGTTTGCACCTTTAGTGGTGTTGGGCTCTGGCGGTGTGGATAGGCGGCGAATCTTGTGTGCCTTGCTGGGCTTGTTGGTACTGGCAAATATTGCTTCAGCATTGGCGCCGAGCATGGCCTGGATGTTGGCAGCACGCGTCCTGGTGGGTTTTTGTATGGGGGGCATTTGGGCGATTGCCGGTGGTTTGGCCTCCCGTCTGGTCCCCGCCCCATCGATAGGTTTAGCGACATCCATCATTTTTGGTGGTGTCGCAGCCGCCTCCGTATTGGGCGTGCCTTTAGGTGCCTTGATGGGGGAATGGGCCGGCTGGCGCTGGGCCTTTGGTGCAATGGCTGTGTTCGGCGCTCTGGTGCTAGCCTTCCATCTGGCCGTGCTGCCTTCTTTGTCAGTTTCCAGCTCTGCTTCCTGGGGGCAGTTTGTCGAGCAAGTGCGCAATCGACAATTAATGCTGGGACTGCTGCTGACCTTTGTTTTAGTGGCCGGACATTTTAGCGCCTTCACCTTTGTACGACCCCTTTTGCTGTCGGTTTCCGGTGTTGAGGCCCAATGGATAGGGGCTTTGCTTTTTGCCTACGGAATAGCCGGGATTGTGGGTAATTTTCTGATTGGCATGTCGGCTGCTCGTCGTACGGAACTGAGCTTGATGGCGATTGCTGTTGGCTTGATTCTGACAGCTTTGCTGTTCTTGACAGTGGGTGGGTCGCCCTGGCGCGGTGGCTTGGTTCTTTTGTTCTGGGGGCTGGCTTACGGTGGGGTGTCGGTGGGCTTGATGAGCTGGACGATGAAAGCTGCACCCCATGCCGTAGAAATCGCCACGGCTTTGTATGTGGCTGTTTTTAATATAGGAATTGCGCTGGGATCAGGGTTGGGAGGCCAGACGGTGGATGCTTATGGTGTCACAGCGAACCTTTGGGTGGCGGGGGCAGGGGCGTTTGTTGCTTTCTTGCTGCTTTTGGGATTGGGGCTGCGTCAACGCTGCCAAGCCGGAAAACTATAGCTGGCCTGGCTTGCGGGCAGTGTTACTGCGGGTTATTGCTTATTGGAGTCTTGCCAGAGCGCTGCGAGGATACTTGTTAGGATTCCTTGAAATATTCTGTACATCGTTACGGTGTAAGGTATAGGGATGCTTTCTGGCTGAACACAGGATCGAAATAAGAAGCCTCGATCTCTGTGGTCTTAATTAAGGGCCTTGTATGACGCAACTTCAGCGCTCCACGACCGTACCGCAGCTTAACCCTACTATTTGGAACGCTCTCGAGCTCGTCCGTTTACGCCAAACTCCCTGGCACAAGAACCAAGCCGTTTTTGAACAACTAAAATCCTTAGGGCTGGTTGAGGCAATTCCACAAACGACGCAGACTCCCACGCCATTTCCTGCTCCCTTGATCGCCATGCTGACCGAAGAGGGACGACTCTTGTTGGAAACTCGCTCCAGCCATCAGGATGCTTTGATCAAATTGCTAGACGCTTGATTCAGTCGGCGGAGCGTGTCTGCCAGCGTTATTCGCTGTCAGACAACGCTGCTTTATGCGTATTTGTTTGATTTTGTACTAGCCTCATGACGCGGTTCCCGTAAACTGTATAATGCTGTTTTTATATACAGTGTTTTCGGTATGGAGCTATCACGCAAACTCGACATTCTGGCGGATGCGGCAAAGTACGATGCCTCTTGTGCCAGTAGTGGCGCCCCTAAACGGGATTCCCGCGGTCGTGCTGGCTTAGGTGCCAGTACCGGGGCCGGTATCTGCCACAGCTTTACGCCCGATGGGCGTTGTGTGTCTCTTCTCAAGATACTGCTGACCAACTTTTGCCAGTATGACTGCCTGTACTGCGTGAACCGGCGCTCCAGCAATGTGCCGCGAGCCCGCTTTCGGCCACGTGAAGTTGTCGATCTGACACTGGATTTTTATCGTCGTAATTACATCGACGGCCTGTTCCTGAGCTCGGGCATCATACGCAGCTCGGACTACACCATGGAAAATCTGGTCGAGGTGGCGCGCTCCTTGCGCGAAGACCACCATTTTCGTGGCTACATTCACCTTAAAACTATCCCTGATGCTGATCCCAGGCTGATTACGCTTGCCGGGCATTACGCCGATAGACTCAGCGTCAATATCGAGCTTCCCACTGAACAATCAAGCGGGCCATGGGGGTGATCCGTCTGGCTCAAGAGCAGGCGCAAGAGGATAAGCGGCCCAAAGTGCCTGCAGGGCAGAGTACGCAGATGATTGTGGGCGCGGATGCGGCGGACGACCGCAATATTTTGCAAACCGCTCAGACCTTATATGGGGCGTATAAGCTCAAGCGGGTGTATTACTCCGCATTTAGCCCGATCCCAGATAGCTCGTCGGTACTCCCTGCCCAGGCCCCGCCACTCTTACGGGAGCATCGTTTGTATCAAGCAGATTTTCTGCTGCGCAGCTATGGGTTTCAGGCCGAGGAGCTTTTTCAGGGCAAGGGTGACTTAGCTTTGGATATTGATCCCAAGTTGGCATGGGCCCTGGCCAATCGAGCCGTATTTCCGGTAGATCTGAACCGGGCACCTGAGCGCATTATTGCTCGTGTGCCTGGGATTGGCATTCGCAATGCCAAACGTCTGGTCGAGCTGCGTCAGCTACGTGCTATCCGGTATCAGGATTTAATCCGTTTACGTTGTTCCATCAAGACCTTGCAGCCTTTTGTGGTGGTGCAGGACTACCGGCCTAGGTTGGCCGAGGTGGCCTCCGAAAAACTGCACCGTATGTTGACTACGAATCCGCAGCAACTGAGCTTGATATGAGTGCCGGTCTGACGATGGCCCCGCCTCTACCTGCTACCAGTCAGGATCAGTTGGGCATGGTCACTCTTATGGTGGAAGGCGGCTATACGGCGTGGCGCGAGCAGGCCTTGCGGGCCTTGGCTGCCGCTTGGCCGCCAGAGCGGCTTTGCTGGACTGAGTCTAGCCTTGAGTCGGGTAGTCAGTCTCGACAGATTGGGCTGGCGTATGCCGCCGTTCATTTCCCTTCTTTAGCGTCTGTTTCTTTGCCGGAGCCGCACGCTGACGAGTCGGTTCCAAGGCCTGCTGTCCGTATCTCGAAAGTACTCAATGGTTTACTGCATGATGCGGCCTTGTGCCGGACACCGGGACGGTGGGCCCTGCTGTATCGGGTGTTGTGGCGCTGGCAGCAAGGTGATCGTAGTGTGGCGTCCGTCGCTGACGAGGATGGTGCCCGTTTGTACGAGATGGCCAAAGCCGTGCGTAAGGAAAAGCACGACATGATGGCCTATGTGCGGTTTCGTCGTTGCGAGGAAGGTAGTCTGCCGGAATATTGGGCATGGTTTGAGCCCGAGCACGAAGTACTGGAATGGATTGCCGAGCACTTTGCCAAGCGTATGGGCGGGACGTCGTGGTGCATTGCGACGCCGCAACGTGTGGCGCTCTGGGATGGTCACAGTTTGCAGTTTCTGGATGCGCCCAAGACTGTGGAGGCATTACGCACCGGGCCTTCAGGTGATCAGGTAGAGGCGCTCTGGCTACGGTATTACCAGAGTATTTTTAACCCTGCGCGCTTGAATGAAACCGCCTTGCAGCAAAGCATGCCCGTACGGTTCTGGAAAGGGCTGCCCGAGGCCGGCTTGATTCCTGCCATGATCAGTGAAGCGCGCAATGGGGCACGGCGAGTCGGGCAGTTCAGCGGCGTTGCCCAGATGCCGGGCAAGCTGGTAGCGGTAGAAGCCAGTTGTGCGCAGCCTCAACGTAGTGAGCCCTCTTCGCTGGATCTGTGTCGTCGTTGCGGCTTGTGGGAGCACGCTACGCAGGCGGTGCCGGGTGAAGGGCTTGCCACTGCACGCATGATGTTGCTTGGCGAACAGCCTGGTGACTATGAGGATTTGGCGGGTCGTGTCTTTGTCGGGCCGGCAGGGCAGATACTGGATCAGGCATTGCAGCGTGCTGGCATTGAGCGTGATGCGCTTTATTTAAGCAATGCGGTCAAACATTTCAAATGGACAGGGCGCGGCAAGCAGCGCTTGCATGTCAGCCCCTCGTTTGCCGAGGTTCAGGCCTGTGGACATTGGTTGCAGGAGGAACTGGCGCGCGTTAAGCCTGTGGTTATTGTCACCCTGGGGGCGACGGCCCTGTCTGCCTTGTTGGGGCCTAACGCCCGGCTAAGCAGCTATCTGGCCAAGCCATTTCAGTGGGGGGGAACTTGGCTTATCGCTACGTGGCATCCTTCGTATGCCTTGCGAGTACCTGATGCCGCCCGTCGCGAGGAAGTGCTAGGCGGTATTACCGAAGCTCTGCAGATGGCGCAGCGCCTGCTGGCCCTGCCTGACCGGCAGCGGGGTTTAGATGCAGAAGAGCAGATGCTGCAAGAGGAACTGCCTGCGGCGTCCTCTACAGATACTTCCTCGCCTAAGCACGAAGGCTAGGCAGGGAAGCTGTCATTGTTGGTTGTCGTGTTGCCTGGCTGAAGGGTTTTTGCCGCAAAGCGTGAGCAAGCAAGAACAAGGTAGAAAAAAGCGGCAATTACTCCAGCCGCCCAATCTCCTGGTCTTTGACCGTGTCCAGCAGGGCGCTCATGCTGCCTTGAGCCAGTTCAAGCTCAGGGGCCAGATCCGCCAGAGGAACCAGCACAAAAGCGCGTTCATGCATGCGGGGATGCGGCACGGTCAGGCGCGGGGTATCGATGCGTTCCTGGCCGTAGAGCAACAAGTCCAGATCCAGCGTTCGGGGGGCATTGCGGTACAGGCGGGTACGGCCGTGCTCTTGCTCGATGTCTTGCAGGCGGTCCAGCAGGGCTTCCGGGCTAAGCGTACACAGAAACCGGGTGACTGTATTGACGTAGTCTGGCCCACTGGAATCCACCGGAGCGGTGCGATAGAAGTGCGCCAGCGTCAGATTCTGGATGCCGGGCGTGGCGGCCAGTTCAGCAGCCGCTGTCCCCAGTGTTTGTCGTGCTTCGCCCAGGTTGGCACCCATTGCTACATACACCGTGGTGCTGGCTGGGATCACGTTTCGTTGCTCGTCGATGCGGGGCTGCGTTTAGCATTGGGACGACGACGACGGGTGCGGCGTTGTCCGCTGCGTGTCGCTGTGCTGGTCGTGCTGGCGGGTTTGCGCACGGCAATCATGGTGCTGCGCTCTTCATCACCAGCGTCGGCCAGGTCCATCCACCATTGTGCCTGTACGCTATCGACTTCTTTGGCTTCAGCACGAAGTTGTAAAAAGTCCACAGCGGCACGGAAACGGGGTTGTTCCGTCATGCGCCAGATAGCTCGGTTGGCAATACGTTCAAAGCGCGGCTGCATAAACCAGATTTCGCGCATATCCGACTGGAAACGCTTCTGGATAGGCATGATGCGGCTTTGTTTTTCCAAAACCAGATCGGCCGCTTCCAATAGCGCTTGTTGGGGATGCATTTCCTGCGCGATAAGCTTTTCCCACTCTTTTTGCACCAGCTTCCAGAGCAGGCAGGCATAGATAAAGCTGGGGCTGACGGATTTGCCAGCACGTACGCGGGTGTCGGTGCGGGCCAGGGCCATATCCAAAAACTCCGCGCCGCCGGGCAGGCGCTGAACCGGCTCGACCATGGGCAGCAGCTTGCTGTGCAGGCCCAGGGCTTGCAAACGCTTGATGCAGTCCATGGCATGGCCGCAATTGAGCAGCTTGAGCGTTTCATCGGCCAGACGGGATTCGGGCACATTTTCAATCAGGCGCGACAGAGAGCGGATGGGCGCGTCCGTTTTCGGCTCGATGGTTGCGTCCAGCTTAGAGGCGAAACGCACCGCACGCAGCATACGGACCGGGTCTTCCCGGTAGCGGGTCTCCGCATCGCCAATAATGCGCACTTGACGATCTTTCAGGTCAGCAACCCCGTTGTGGTAGTCGATGACGGTTTCGGTCAGCGGATCGTAATAGAGCGCATTGAGCGTGAAATCGCGGCGAGCGGCGTCATCTTCGATGGTGCCAAATTCGTTATCGCGCAAAATACGGCCATGTTCGTCCGTCTGTTTGCCGCTATCGTCGGCCCGGAAGGTCGAGGTTTCGATGATTTCCTGGCCGAACACCACGTGTACCAGCCGGAAACGTCGGCCAATAATACGGGCACGGCGAAACAGGGGGCGAATTTGCTCGGGCGTGGCGTCAGTTGCGACGTCAAAGTCCTTGGGTTCCAGGCCCACTAGCAAATCGCGCACTGCGCCGCCCACGACATAGGCTTGATAGCCCGCGTGGTTCAGGACCTCGCACACTTTGATCGCATGACGTGAGACCAGACGTCGGTCTATGCCATGTTCTTCTCGTGTGTAGCGGCGCAACCCTTTGGGACGCACGCTTTTGGCTGGTTTGAGCAGCCGGTCGACAAATGTTTTTATTGTTCGCTTAAGCATGCATTTGATTTTACGATTTGCTGTCCATCATGTCAGCGAACAAATCGATGACAAGCCAATTACGTTCGGTAGCGACGGCACGCAGCTTGTCGCTGGGGTTGGTTGCAACGGGGTCTGTCACGACTTCCATCAAGGGCAGATCATTGGGTGAATCGCTGTAGAACCAGCTACGCTCGAAGTCCGCCAGGGATTTTCCCAGGGTGTTCAGCCATTGGTCCACACGGGTGATTTTGCCAGCCTGAAAGCTGGGCACGCCGCTGATCTTGCCGGTGTAGCGGCCATCTTTCATTTCAGGCGTGGTCGCGATCAGGTGCTCTACGCCCAGAGCCGCCGCAATCGGGCGAGTCACAAATTCGTTGGTGGCGGTCACGATGGCCACCAGATGGCCTTGTTCCTGGTGCTTGGCCAGCAGCTCGCGGGCTGCT
>SMEP01000294.1_pt1 | contig 10383 bp, 8 predicted proteins | sample 2456231 | NCBI WGS metagenome assembly SMEP01 (sample SAMN10132595, study PRJNA489261) | soil metagenome | isolation source: day1 control-silty clay loam soil ammended with raw manure from dairy cow... | place: USA | collected 2015-05-15
GTCGGTAACGTCGTAATCGTGTAGGCATCCTTTAGCTCGCCAGTACGATCCAGTAAAATCGGGAAGTCGAGCTGTTTATTTTTTATATATTGGTTGACGATTCGTGTTGGCTCCTCTACGTTAACGGCGTAGAGCTGTACCGAGTCCGACAAATCGTGATACGCTGCGTTTAGAGCAGGCATTTCGCGTTCGCATGGTGGGCAATACGTCGCCCAAAAGTTTAAGATTACGTTACCTTTTTTAATCGTTTGCACCTCACCTGCTAAATTTTGTAACGACACGTCCTGTGCGGAAACTTTGTCGTTTGTGCTATTGGAGAAAATCGCATACACCGCAGCAATCCCTAGCAATAAGATGACAGTAATTTGCAAGTTACGTTTCATTTCACCGTCACCTCTACTTCCGGCATTTCGTGTTCATGCTCATAATCGACATGGGAAATGATGCGGTATATGCCTTCTGCGTCAAAGCTCGTTTCAATCGAATACGTGCCGTCGCCGTTATTTTCTGGGTTGACTGTACCGATTGTTTTGCCCGTCGGATGAATGAGTTCAAAATCGACGGTTGCATCCACACTTACCGGCTTCCCAGCAGCTTCAACGCTTGCGGTAATCGTGACCGGCTCAAATACTTCGACACTCTGTTTATTTGCTTCAATCGTGACTTGTAAACTTTCGTGAGCCTGTGCGCTACAGCCAGCTAGTAGGAGCACAAGGAACAGTAGGCGCTTCAAGTTAGTCTGCCTTTAAGTTCGTCCAAAACAGCAGACGCTTTTTAATTTTCTCGAATACGACCATGACCGTTACGATAATAATTGAGTTAAAAATAATGCCGGCTAATACGTAATGGTACTGCGAGAAATCGCTATAGTACTGGATGAAAAAGCCCATCCCGCTTGATGCACCGAACATTTCGGCGATCGTTAAGATTAAGAAGCTCATGCCAAGCGATGTGCTCGCGCCACTTAAAATATGTGGGGCGCTCGCTGGTAGCACGACGTAGAATAAAAATTCCGGACCTTTTAAGCCAAGTGATTTGGCGTTGTCTAAAAAATGCTTATCAATTAACAGCACCCCGTGAATCGTGCCTAAAAAGATGGGCCAAAATGCGCCGATAAAAATCAGTGCCGTCGAAGCCGTTTGGAATGTTGGTAACAGTGCGATCGCATATGGAATAAATAATGTCGGTGGAATCGGGCTTAGTGCATGGAAGTACGGCATTAAAATTTCACGCGAGCGTTTATTTAAGCCGAAGAACAATCCAAACACAATCCCTGCCAGTAATGCGCCGAAAAATCCTGGAATTAACAGCTTCATTGAGCTCCCTACACCACCAACCAGTTCACCAAATTTCGTAGCGAATGATTCGACAACGACAAGTGGCTCTGGGAAAATGACTGGGTTAATCCACGTTGCATACTTCGTGACAAGTGCCCAGATGATGATAGCTAGAATTCCTATTAAAATAGTAATGTTATAGCGTTTGAAAAATGTGAGCATCTATCCTCACTCCCTTTAAATATTTTGTTCGTTAAAGCGTGTCAGCTGTTCCTTGTAGTAGCCATCTTCTGGATGCTCCTCAATCAGCTCGTTTAGTGCGCGTTCATAAAGATCAATATTCACATAATCATTAACATCAATGTCATCTACATTTTCTATGTAACCAATGTCCTTCATTTGCTCCCACATTGCGGCAACGTTTTTCTTGCTTGGGTCTGAAGAGTAATTTGAGTGTGGATCGTTGACGATTGTTTCAATAACACTTTCATCGACTTTCATGTATTCCTTCGCAGCATTAATCGCCACTTGTGGTTCTTCGTTTTTAATGCGCTCTGCACGAATTAATGCTTTTAAGAAACGTTTATAAGCTTCACCGTCTTCATCAGATAATAGTTCTGTACGTGTTACCACACGGCAGCAAACATGTCCCTCTTGTAAATCATTACTCCAGGCAACGGCCTCTAAGCCCATATCAATCGCCTGTGCGTAAAACGAGTTCGCGGAAACGGCAACATCTACTTTGCCTGATGCCACTGCCTCTAGCAGCATGCTTCCTGTTTTAAATTCGACGATGTCTACTTCGTTTTCCCAGTCAATGCCGGCATCTTCAAGCGCTGAGCGGAATACGATGTCCGATGTGAAAATACGAATCGTTCCTACTTTTTTACCTTTATAGCTTTCTAGTGATGTATACTGACCGGCGTTTTCCTTCTTTGTTAAAATCGGGTGTCCACCTTCTAAATGCCCACCGATAATTGAGAAGTCTGAGCCATTTGCGATAAATGTTAGGGGTCCTGCTGTACCGAATGATACGCCGACATCCACCTTCCCTGCTTGCAGTGCGTTTAAGCCGTCCGCTGAGCTTGCAAAGCCGACACGGTTAACGGTTACGTTTTCATCGTCAAAGTAGCCTTCTTGATGCGCGATATCCACTAATGTACCGCCTGCTGATTGGCTAAGGCCGACTGTGATTTCATAGTTCTCATTGGCACTGCTTGTTTTTACGTCTTTGTCATCACCACATGCAGCTAATACACTCGCCGCTAATAGAAATGGTGCAAAATATTTTAATTTTTTCATTGTTCTCCTCCTAAATTCCAGCGCCTTCTGACACTTCGGTTTTTATGCTATTTAAAATTTGCTCGTTCATTTCATTTAATAACGATTCGCGGAATGAACGGAATTCAAAACTTTCAAATAATTTTTGGCGGTTTGTGCCTTTCTTTACCGGCACTTCAATGGATTGTGTGACGGCTCCGTTTTTACCTGGCGCGAAAATGATAATGCGATCCGCTAAGTAAATCGCTTCATCGACGTCATGTGTTACGAACACGACCGTGCGATTTTGCTGGGCACGAATTTGCACGATTAAATCTTGCAACTGAATCCGTGTCACTGGGTCTAATGCGCCAAATGGTTCATCCATTAACAGTAGGTCTGAGCCGTAGCTAAGTGCACGGGCAATGGCCGCACGTTGCTTCATCCCACCAGACATTTGCCCAGGATATTTTTTCAGTGCATGCCCTAAGTTGACAAGCGTTAAATAGTCCTCTGCAATTTGTGCGAGCTCTTTTTTCGACTTTGTTTTGTTACGCTGCTTGAGTGCTAGTACCACATTGGCCTGCGCTGTTAACCATGGGAATAACGAGTAATCCTGGAATACAACGCCGCTATCTGGATGCGCCTCTTTCACCGATGTGCCGTTAATGATGATATCGCCGTTATCAAAGCCTTCAAGCCCGGCAATCATACGAAGGAATGTACTTTTCCCACAGCCAGACGGTCCCATGAATACGAGGAATTCGCCTTCTTTTACATCTAAGTCAATGTTATTTAAAATCTTCGTTGTTCCGTCGTAGCTAAAATCAATGCCGCGCGCTTCAATTTTATTGTTGCGCACACGCTTTGTCGGCTCGGGAATCTCTATTGGTAGCTCCACTTCTCGCTGTAAAACGACCATGCGATCACTCCTCTGTTAAGTATGACTGGCCTAAATTTTGAATGACTGTATCCACGGGCACGTGTAGTGTCATCGTGCGTAGGTTACGCCAATAGCGGTCAAAGCCGAATTGGTTGGACGTTGCGCGGCTGCTCATTACTTCAAAAATTCGTGAGGTAATGTCTAAGCCTGTCGTTGTTGTAAATACCTTTGCCGTTTGTAGTGCTTTGTCTAATTCGTAACGTTTTTGCGGTGTAATGTCGCTTGGATTATTCCAAAGTGCTAGCAGTAGCTCATCCGCCTTTTTGACTAAGAGGTTGGCTGCTTCCACTTGTACGTAAAATTGACCGTAATGGTATTGAATGATTGGATCTTCAATCGCCGACGTTTGGGTAATCGAACGTGGGCGTGTATATTGTTTTGTGTATGTTAAGGCTGCTTTTAGTGCCCCTTCTGTAATACCTAAGTACAGATGATTTAGTGCGAATGTTGCGATATTTAAGCGTAACTTTGAAAATTCACTAGCATGAAAGCCGCGCTCTAGCACTTCTGCTGCTAATACTTCAACTTGCTCGAAAACGATTGTGCCGCTGTCCGTTTGACGCTGGCCCATATTGTTCCAATCTTCTTTTATATCTATACCGATTCGATTACTTGGTATTACAGCCAACAAAGGCTCGTCACGGCCGTCTTCAACCGCCGATACTAATAATACGTCTGAATCAACGCTGCCGGAGCAAAATGTTTTCACACCGTTTAGCACGTAGCCTGTGTCTGTTTTCGTTGCGACTAATTTAATGTCGACTGGATTAAAGGCATTGCCCCAAAACAGATTGTTCTTTGCTGTTTCGCGGTAGAAATGTTCTTTTTGTGCATCGTTGCCACATAGGTGCGGTGTAGCTAGGTTAATGAAATGGTAGCCGAATACATGTGCCAGTGAACTATCGACGCGAGCGAAAATGCGTACCACTTCGAATACATCTTGCCAATCACCATCTAAACCACCGTATTCACTCGGAATTAAAAGTTTTAAAAGACCGCTGCTGCGGATTAAGTCTCGTTCGTATTTTGCATTGCCACCTGTTTTATCTCGCTGTACGGCGGTTTGTTCAAACTGCGCTGCGAGCTCCTCGGCAATTGCTTGAATGTTTGCCACTGCTGTCATATGTGCTGTGCACCCCTTATTAGTAAAGTTATAGAATTTTCATGCAATTCAGTAAATCTTACTTAGTAATGTAACAGACCGATGTGATGTGCGTCAATGCTTAATTTTTATAATCCTTATTAGTTTAGTATGCTTTAAACAGATTCATGCGTTAAAGCAGAGAAAAACCCCTTTCATTTTGGATTTTTCAGGAAAATAAAAGAAGTACAGCTACTCCTATTTTTTAGTCTGCGCACAGGGGTTTATCTTGGGTTGGTGTGATAATCTCGGTTTTTGGCTTATAATCTCGGTTTCACTACAGATAATCTTGGATTTTTAATTATAATCTCGTTTCCCACTAAAACGGTTGCTAAGCAAATACAAGAAGCACTGCGCGAAGAGTGAATTCTTTTTGCGCAGTGCTTCCATTGATCTATTCTATTGTTTTACTAACGTTTGTTCATATTATACTTTAAAGCGTTGAATTTCACTTTGTAAATCGGCTGCGTTATCCGCTAGAGAAACTGCAACGCCACTTACTTGGTGCATTGTCGCCGCTTGTTCTTCCATTGCACTTGCAATCGAATCAATACTTGTAGCAGACAGCTCCGCCCCATTGGCGATTTCATTGACAGAGGCGGTTACCTCTTCTGCACTTGCTGAAAGCTGCTCGGCTGTCGCTGAAATTTCTTGAATTTGTGTGGTCATATCATCGACGGCACTTGTAATTTCACCAAATGATACACCCGCTTCCGTAATGATCGACACCCCCTGCTGTACAGAATCAATGGCTTGCGAAACCGCAGAAGCGACATTTCCTGTATCACGCTGAATTTCAGCTGTTAATTCAACAATCGAATTCGCCGAGCCTTTTGATTGCTCTGCTAACTTTTTCACTTCGTCTGCAACAACTGCAAACCCTTTGCCGTGTTCCCCAGCACGCGCTGCCTCAATTGAAGCGTTCAGTGCTAATAAATTCGTTTGATCGGTAATATCCGTGATGGCCTTTGTGATGATTTCGATTTCTTCGGTTTGCTGGGCTAGCTTCTGTACCAGCTCATTGACCATTGTTGTGGAATCATTAATCGTCAACATTTGTGTTTTCGCTTGGTGAATAATTTTAGCACCATGTGTTGCCGTGTCGCTTGCATCGACTGATGAAGAGTGCAGCATTTGTGAAGCTTCTGCAATACGCTGTACACCGTGTGCCGTTTCTTCCATCGCACGTGCACTTTCTCCAGATGCTTGCGAAGACGATTTTGCCACCTCTGATGATTGATCGGCCTGTCTTTTTACATCTTCCGTCGTTGCCGATACTTCCTCGACACTTGCTGATAATTCCTCTGCTGCTGCACTTAGCTGCTCTGAGTTATCTTGTACATTCCGAATTAACCCGCGCAAGTTTGCTTTCATGTCATTAAAAATACGCGCTAATTCGCCGATTTCGTCTTTTGAATGAACCTTGATATCCTCACGTGATAAGTCACCTTCTGCAATGTATGTAGCTTTTTCCTTCAGTCCATTTAATGGGTTCACAATTTGACGTTTTACAAAGAACACTAAAAAGATCGCAATCCCAATGCCTATTAAAATAGCAATACCTGATGAAAGTTTAGAGAAACTCACTACTGCAGACGTTTCTTCCTTCGTCATTGCAAGCCCTTGTTTTTGACTCTCTAGCAATTCTAATGCTGCTTGTGAAAGCTTAATATTTGCCTCCTGAAGAGGTCCGTTAATATAAGATAATGCTGTCGCTGTATCCTTCGCTTCAATGGCGCTGATTGCCTCATCTAAAAATTCATTAAATTCTATGTTATGCTGTTCAAGCGCTTCCACCATTTCGATTGATTGCGCACTTGACCCTGCTTTTAACGTCGCAATATTTTCATCTAATTTCGCTGCATAGGTCTGTAAATTTTCACGATTCTTATCTGTATTTTCTAAAAAATACGCACGTAAAAACAGACCTTGGTTTGCTAAATTGTAGCGCATTTCATCTACTAGTAGAATTCGCTCCACGCGATGATCTAATGCGTATTCTTGTTTTTCTTCAATATTTCCTAAGTTCGAAAAGCTTATCAAGCCCATAATGACCATAATGGCAATCATTGAGAAAAAGGCGAGATTTAATTTTGTACTTACCTTCATAAAGCACCTTCCAATTTCTAAAATTTGTATTTTTCTAGTTTTATTTTATCACAAAAAAATTATTTTACACTAAAATTCACAAATTTTATAGTTTGTATTACTTATATATTACTCAAATAAATCATTACAAAAGATGCACCTAAACAGACGAACTCTTTATAAAAATACAAAAAAGCCTTACCCAGAATCTATAACTGAATAAGGCCATTTAGATGATTTTGTTATTTTTTCGCAAACTCAACTAAGTCTTGAGACATTGCGTTAATTTCTTCTGCAGAGGCGTTCATTTGCTGGGTTAAGGCAGCCTGTGTTTGTGCAAGCTCGTTAATTTTCGTCATGTAAGCAATAATCGTATCAATCGAGCCTTTCATTTGCGTTAAGCCTGATTCGATATTTGTTGTTGCTTCTGATGAATTTACAGCTAATTTACGGACTTCATCGGCAACGACACCAAAGCCTTTGCCGTGCTCTCCTGCACGTGCTGCTTCAATCGCAGCGTTTAACCCAAGGAGGTTTGTTTGGTCCGCAATGCCTTTAATAAAGTTTGAGATTTCTTGCGTTTCGTCTGCAAATACTTTCGCATCCGTTGCGGCAATTGTTGTTTTTTCTTGTGTTGTTGCTAGCTCTTGTGCGTGCATAGTAATCGATGTAATGCCTGAAACCATTTCATCAATCGAGGCCGAAAGCTCTTCCATACGTGCGACGGTTTCGATCACATTTTTCTCTTTATCTTTTTCAAGTGTAATATCGCGAATCGTACCTGCTACGCGTAATGGTGCGCCCTTTTGATCGCGTACCGTTGCGCCGCTTGCATGGAACCAACGATAATCCCCCGATTTTAGTTGCAGGCGATAATCGATATCAAACGGTGTACGACCAGAGAAGTCCATTAAGTGATCGGTAAATGCCTGCATCGCACCGTCTTTGTCCTCTGGATGTAAACGGTCACTCCATGAACTCATCACATTTGGAAAATCATTCTCGTCCTTGAAGCCTAATGTTTTACGGAATTGTGGACTCCACCAGAATTCATTTTGCGGATTGACGGGGTCACCTTGCTCCACCGTCATATCCCATGGTGCTTCAATCAGTGCTTCGTTAATTAAATCATAGCGCGTCACAAAGCTGTTTAAACGTTCGCTATTAAGCTTTTCCTCATCTGTGTTCATAATCGCTACGACTAAACGGTATGGCACGCCATTGTCATGACGTAGCGCTGAACCAAATGTACGTACCCAGCGTTCCTGACCGTCCGCAAAATGCATTCTGTGCGTCATATCAAAACGTGTACGACCAGATTTATCTTGTAAATGCGCTAATAAAGAGCCCATTACTTGATCGCCATCTTGCGGGGATACAAGTTTCGTTAAATCTGCCAACGTATTAAATTTACTCGCTTGATTGAAGCCTAAAATACGCTTTAATTCGTCATCAATTTTAAATAGATTGTCCTCATGCGGAAACTTTCCAGAAGGCATTTCTACATCCCAAAAGCCGACTGGGTTATTTGATAAAATCGTATCTAAGCGCATTTTTCCTGCTTCGATTTGATTGTTTTTTAGTTCATTGATTTCATTTAAGTTTGCAATGATTTGCTGTAGCTGCTCATTTTCTACTGTTTCACTATATGTGCCCGCAAAATCCCCTTGCTTCGCCTGTTGTAGTTGATTGGTTGTTTGTTGTACTAACTGTTCTAATGATACTGATTTTTCTTTTTTTAAAAACACTGCATGGCCTCCGATTATTTAACTAATTTAAGTTATAAATATTATATAGTATAATATCGGCCATAATAAGTATTTTCGCTCACGATAAAACTAATTTACTAAGACTTTCCTCATATCAAGGAAAAATGCGCATCAATTAGAGAAATTTGTATATTTATAATTAGTTTGATTTCAAAAAATCTGGGTCCATATAGGCTGGGTTTGGATATTTATAGAAGCCTTCGCCCGAAGACATCCCCATTTTGCCTTTGTCGATCATTTCACGTTTGATTTTATCGGCAACGAATTTGGCGGCTGGGTCCGTTTCTGCACGCATTAAGTTTAAGTTGTACGGCGTTTCCATTCCGACGATGTCATAAATCGCGAAGGGTCCGCGTGGTGCGCCCGTTGAAATCATCCAGTTTTTATCGATTGTTTGTGGGTCGGCGATGTCTTTTACCCATAACTCCATTGCTGCGGATAAGAATGGCACTAATAATGTGTTTAAGATATAGCCTGATTGCTCTTTTTTTAAGACGAATGGCACCATATTAATAGCGCGTGCAAAGTCCGTTACTTGCTCTACGTACCGTGCGTCAGTGCCTGGGTGTCCCATAATTTCTGCTGTGTTGTTTTGCCAAATAGAATTCGCAAAGTGTAGAGCCAAGAATTTTTCAGGTCGGCCTGTAAATGCCGCAAATTGACTTGGTAGTAAGGTTGATGAGTTTGATGCGAAAACAGTTTTTTCAGGTGCTACTTTTGCTAAGCTTTCATAGAAGCTTTGTTTAATTTCTATACGCTCTGGCACTGCCTCTACAACGAGGTCTGCATTTTTAACTGCTTCCGCTAAATCTGTATAATATGTCAGGCTGGCAAACGCTTTTTCAGCCTTTTCTGTATCGTTAAAATACGTACCATACGTTGTTTTTAAAGACGCCATACGTGTCTTTGCGGCCTCAATTGCGCCGTCGTTAATATCATAAACACTAACGTGAAAGCCAAAGAAAGCGGATTGGAAGGCGATTTGACTCCCTAGTACCCCACTGCCTGCGATTGTTACGTTTTTAAAATTCATATGAACCTCTCCTTTAAGTAAATTGATTCTACTAATTGGTCGTGATGATTGCTACTACTTACTTAAACAGTATTCCCGATTTATCGAACATTCAAAACGGTTTCGTTCAATATAAAGAGCGATTTCACTTTTTGAATTTGTTGGCATTTTGCTATGGTATAATAGTTTCGAAAATAATTTTTTGTAAATTCTAATTATCAATTAAAGGAGTCTTTTTTATGCAGTTATCTTCTAGTCTTCAAAAACCATCAAAGGATGGACTGAGCGTGTTTGCCGCTATTTGTTATGGGCTATTCATCATTGGGATTTATGGGTTTTCAGAGTATCAAGCTGGAATTCTTGAGTGGTCACACTTCCAGTCCAAATATGTTTACTTCTTCGCTGGTGCTCTACTTTTAGGGTATTGTGCGTATTTATTCGTCGTTCACCATTTTAAGCTTCACCCGGTACTCATTCCGATTGCAGCGATTTTAACGTTATTTTTTGGAAATTCGATCTTTCTCTATGTTGTGTCGGAAGTCGTAATTATCGGTTTTTCGGTGATTGTCTTTATGATAACTCTGCTACAATTTTCGCGTGCGAAAGATGCATCCTTTGCGGCGATGCTCATTTGTGTATTAAATATATCGATTTTCATTGAGCTATCTACTATCTTGAATTTAGGGGTACATATCGTCATCGGGAGCGTCGTCGTGCTTTACGCTTTAAGTAAGCAGTGGAAAATTACGCATCACATTTTTATGTTTGTGCTATGCGCGAGTGGCGTGATCTATTTCCTCGGCGCGCTGACTGATGGTAATGTTTTAAACGTTGTATTTTCTGTGCTATTTGCCGCGATTTATATCTGGACTTACATGAAAGTGAAAGCTACA
>SMEP01000295.1_pt1 | contig 10381 bp, 8 predicted proteins | sample 2456231 | NCBI WGS metagenome assembly SMEP01 (sample SAMN10132595, study PRJNA489261) | soil metagenome | isolation source: day1 control-silty clay loam soil ammended with raw manure from dairy cow... | place: USA | collected 2015-05-15
GGGCGAGTACGTGCGCCCCGAGGACTGGAACGCCTTGATCAGCGATCCGAACGTGGTGGTGGTGGATACCCGCAACGACTACGAGGTGGGTATTGGTACATTCAACCGTGCCGTCAACCCGAAAACCCAGAGCTTTACCGAGTTCCCGCAATGGGTAGCCGAGCAGTCCAAAGAAGGCGGTGTTTTACACGGTAAACCGCGTGTCGCCATGTTCTGCACGGGTGGCATACGCTGCGAGAAATCCACGGCGTTCATGCGCTCGCAGGGTTTTGACGAGGTCTATCACCTGCAAGGCGGCATTCTGAAATACCTGGAAGAAATTCCGGCAGAAGAAAGCCTGTGGGATGGCGACTGCTTTGTGTTCGATGAGCGCGTATCGGTGCGTCACGGCCTGGAACCCGGCGATTACGACTTCTGCCGCGCTTGCCGCATGCCGATCAGCGAGGAAGAAAAAACCTCGCCACAATTTGAGGAAGGCGTCAGCTGCCCTTACTGTCAAGGTCACAGTTCACCCGAACAGGTCGAGCGTTTTCGTGAACGCCAAAAACAGGTTGCCCTGGCTCGTGAACGTGAAGAGCGTCATATCGGCGTCAGCATGGACGAGCTGTCCGAGCGCCGTGACGCCGCCCGTCGCAAGGTGGAGGAGCAGCGTTTGCTGGCGGCTCAGCAGGCCAAGGATGCCTAGCCCTGATCAGGCAGCTGTGTTAACTCTAGTAGCTTGATTCTGGCACTGCGTCGTTTATAGTTCGCCCTTCTCCAGTAGAAGGGCGTTTTGTATAGGCGCCAGCGCTTTAAGTCCGTGCCTGTGGCGCGGCTTTTTAACGGTATCGAGCATGTCCCTATCTGATCTGCCTATTTTGTATTCCTTTCGCCGCTGCCCCTATGCCATGCGGGCACGTTTGGCGATAGCCGCCAGCGGCGTCAGCTGTCAATTACGCGAAGTGGTGCTGCGCGACAAGCCCGAAGCCCTGCGTCTGGTCTCGCCCAAAGCGACGGTCCCTGTACTGGTCTTGCCCGATGGCACGGTCATAGAAGAAAGCCTGGACATCATGCACTGGGCCTTGGGTATTCAGGATCCCAAACAGTATTTGCAGCCCGAGCAGGGGGATGTTGGGCAAATGCTGGCCCTGATCGCCGCCAACGATGGGGCCTTCAAAAAGAACCTGGATTGCTATAAATACCCGGATCGTCATGCCGAGGACGAGCAGTTCACGGACACAGCCAGTTTTTCGGCCTTGCATCGCGCCCACGCTAGCGAGCAATTGATGGGTTTGAATGCCCGGATCGAGGCGCATGGCTATTTGATGGGGCAGCGTCCTTGCTTGGCGGATTTGGCGATTGCGCCCTTTGTGCGGCAATTCGCACAGGTGGATCGTGTCTGGTTTGATACGCAGCCTTGGTCGGCCCTATCGACCTGGTTGCTGAATTTTCAGTCCAGCCCCTTGTTTCTGAGCATCATGGATAAATATCCCGCCTGGACGCCGGAAAGTGAGATGGTTCGTTTCCCTTCTGCATGAAAAAGGCCGGTTTTCAATTGAAAACCGGCCTTTTTACTTAAAAGCAGATCAGGCTGCGACGCTGGCCCGAGGTTCGACGCTTTCTTGTGCGGGAATCCCCACCTCGCCGTGCTGATGCAGCGTGATGCTGGTATCCAAAGGAGGTAGTTCACCGTTCATGGCACTGTTCAACTGATCATTGTCCAGCTCGCCTTCCCAGCGGGCCACCACAATCGTGGCAACGGCATTGCCCACCAGATTGGTCAGTGCGCGGCACTCGGACATGAAGCGGTCAATACCCAGAATCAAGGTCATGCCGGCAATGGGTACTGCGGGAACGACCGACAACGTGGCGGCCAGGGTAATGAAACCAGCACCTGTCACCCCGGCAGCACCTTTGGAACTGAGCATGGCGACCAGCAACAAGAGAATCTGTTGCTGCAGCGTCAGCGGGATATCGCAAGCCTGGGCAATGAACAGGGCAGCCATCGTCATGTAGATATTGGTGCCGTCCAGATTGAAGGAGTAGCCGGTAGGTACCACTAGACCCACAACGGATTTGGCACAGCCTGCGCGCTCCATCTTTTGCATCAGGGTAGGCAGGGCGGCTTCCGAGGAGCTGGTACCGAGCACCAGCAGCAATTCTTCGCGGATGTAGCGAATCAGCTTGGTGATGGCAAAGCCGTTGTAGCGGGCAACGGCACCTAGAATGATCAGCACAAACAGCACCGAGGTGAGGTAGAAGGTCACGACCAGCAGGGCCAGGCTGGAAACAGACTCAATGCCGTATTTACCAATGGTAAAGGAGATAGCACCGAAGGCCCCCACAGGAGCGGCTTTCATCAAGATGGCGACCAGCTTGAATACAGGGGCCATCAGGGCTTGTAGAAATTTGAGTACAGGCTTGCCATGATCACCCACAGCGGCCAACGCAATACCGAACAAGACCGCGACAAACAGCACCTGCAGGATGTCGCCGCCAGTAAAGGGGCTGATCAGGGTGTTGGGGATAATGTTCATCAAAAAGCCCGTCAGCGTGCTGTCGTGGGCTTGCTGGACGTAGCCTTGAATCGCACTGGGGTCCAGGGTGGCCGGATCAATGTGCATGCCGTGGCCGGGCTGTACAACATTGCTGACCACCATGCCCACAATCAGAGCCAGTGTGGAGAAGGTCAAAAAGTAAATCATGGCCTTGCCCACCACACGGCCTACTTTTTGCAGATCGGTCATGGCGGCAATGCCGGTGGCTACCGTCAAGAAAATAACGGGCGCAATAATCATTTTGACCAGCTTGATGAAAGCATCGCCCAAGGGCTTCATGCTCTCGCCCAGCGAGGGGTAAAAGTGCCCCAACAAAATCCCGATAGTGATGGCGATGATGACTTGTACGTACAAAATCCGATACCACTTGATTTTGACGATCTGCGGTACCGAGCGGTCTCCTGTGCTTATATCCATCATGGTGTCGTCTCCGTGACTTGATGTGGCCGACCTTTGAGTCGGCTGTAGCCTGCTTAGAATTTTGTATAGCAGGCGGTTTAAGCGCGCCGGAGTACCTGCCCCGGCCCATAAGCTCATTACTAAAGCAACATCCGTGCCAATCTGAGCTGCATGAGGAAACGAGCAAATAAGCGGCTTGCGAGCAGGGGACTTACCCACTTGCTGTTGATGTGTGCGAAAATCCGCACATACGTGACTATTTTTTGGCGAAATTTCGCACAAGCTTCATGAATTCCAATCCCGTTTCTTCAAGTTTGCGGCGACGCTTCAGGCTTGAGTGGTTATTGCTGCTGACGCTGGCTCTGGTCTTGGGGGTATTTGCCTTCTGGCGCTCGGCAGATTTGGGCACGGCCCGTTTGCTGACGCAAAGCGAGCAGCGGCTGGATTCTTTGATGCGCGGCAATGCCGGCTGGATCAGGACCATTCGCGACAAATTCAGCACCCTGTCTTTTGCGTTGGCCCAGGACGAGGCGCTGCGCCAATACTTGATGGGCAATCCTGCCTATGGAGATGCCGAGGCGCTGAACCGTAAATTCCAGCAGTTGGCCGAGGACACGGGCGCTCCTGTCCTGTATCTGCTGGATATTCACTCGCAGACCCTGGTTTCCAGTAACTGGCAGGAACCCGACAGTTTTGTGGGCAATCACTACGGCTTTCGGCCTTACTTCACCAAGGCATTGGAGCAAGGGCACGCCGAATACTTTGCATTGGGAACATCCAGTGGCAAGGCGGGGCTATATATCTCCCGCATGGTGCAGGATCAGGAAGGTAAGGCCGTGGGCGTGGTGGTGATCAAGCTGGTGTTTGATCTGCTGGAAAAAGAGTGGGCAGGCTATGGCGATCGTATGTTTGTGACCGATCCGCATGGGGTGATTCTGCTTAGCGGTGAAGCGGACTGGCGTTTGCATAGCGTGAATCATGCCGCCTCAGAGAAATTGATGTCCGTGCGGGCCAGCCAGCAGTTTGGTGACGAGCCTTTGGAGCCAGTGGGGCTGACTATGTCGGACGCCGGGCCAGGAGCCTCTTTCTGGAAGCTGGGGCAGGAGCGCTTCTTGCATGTGCAGCAGCCTGTTGCAGGCAGCGATTGGACCTTGCATGCCATGGCACCCATGAAAGAGGCTCTGCGGACCCAGGCATTTCAGTCCCGCTTGATGGTGATGGGGTTGCTGTGCGCCGCCCTGGTGCTGACGGCCTTGGGGTTGCAGCGCAATCAGCAGCGGCGTGAATCCCAGGCGCGTCAGGAATTATTACGGGATGCCCTGGAGGAAGCGGTGGAGTCCCGTACGGCTCAGCTGCAAGTGGCTCGCCGCCGCCTGGAGCAGGAGATGCAGGCCTTGCAGGAGGCCCGTTCGCGGGCACGCGATCTGCGCGAGCAATTGGAACAGGCAGAAAAATTGTCTTTTCTGGGGCAGGTGACGGCCGGGGTGGCGCACGAGATCAATCAGCCCGTGGCCGCCATTGAGCTCTATGCCGACAATACCTTGCGCTTTCTGGAGCAGGGGCAGGTAGAGACTGCCCGTCAGAACCTATCCCGCATTCAGGCACTGACCCAGCGCATAGGCAGCATTACTTCCCAGCTTTGCCATTACGCACGCAAACCGCAAGAGCAAGAAGGCCCGGTGCGGGTGCAGGCGGCGCTCGATAGTGCCTGGCAATTGCTGGAGCACAGGGCGCGGGCCCAAGGCGTGGTCCTGGAACGGGAGGATCTGAGCGAGCCCGTACAGGTTTGGGCTTTGCCAGTGCGTCTGGAACAAGTCCTGGTGAATTTATTGCGTAATGCGCTGGATGCGCTGGAAGGCCGCGAGCAGGGGCGCATTCGTATGGAAGTGATGACTGACGGTCAGCATGTGCGCATCGTGGTGTCCGATAACGGTCCTGGTTTAAGCCCGGAAATCCGCCAGCGTTTGTTTACTCCCTTTAGTTCCAGCCGCCGCCAAGGCGTGGGCTTGGGACTGGTGATTTCGTACGATATTGTGGCGGCCCTGGGTGGCCGCTTGGAAGAAGGGCCATCACGTCTGGGCGGTGCTACGTTTCATATCGTGCTGCGCAATGCCGATAGCGCACTGGACAAGGAAGAGAGATAAGCATGGAAGTGGCATTTGTAGATGATGATGCGGACCTGCGTGCCGCTGTGGTGCAAAGTCTGGAGCTGGCTGGCCTGAAAGTATTGGCCTGTGCTAGCGGTCAGGAAGCCTTGAGCCGCTTGCCCAAGGACTATCCTGGTGTGGTCGTAACGGACATCCGCATGCCGGGCATGGATGGCTTGGCGCTGATGCGTGCGCTGCATGCTCGCGATCCTGAGCAACCCGTTGTTTTGATTACTGGCCATGGCGATATTGATATGGCTGTGCAAGCCATGCACGACGGCGCCTTTGATTTTCTGAGCAAGCCCTATCAGGCCGAACGCTTGCTGACGGTGATACGCCATGCCGCCATGCAGCGCAGCCTGGTCTTGCAGAACCGGGCCCTGCGCGAAGAGCTGGACGAGGATGGCCAAGGCCCCGCGTTGCTGGGCAATTCAGAAGTCATGATTAATCTGCGCGCTACCTTGCGGCATCTGGCCCAGTCAGATGTGGATGTGCTGGTGGAAGGGGAAACCGGCACCGGTAAGGAAGTGGTGGCCATGTTGCTACACCGCTGGAGCGCACGTGCCCAGCACCGTTTTGTAGCGCTCAATTGTGGCGCTTTGCCCGAAACTATTATTGAAAGCGAGCTGTTCGGCCATGAGCCGGGTGCTTTTACGGGCGCGCAGCGGCGGCGTGTCGGCAGTGTGGAGCATGCGCATCAGGGCACGCTGTTCTTGGACGAGATCGAGAGCATGCCCATGATTGCGCAGGTGCGTTTGCTGCGGGTGCTGGAAACACGCTGCGTGACCCCTTTGGGCTCGAATGAAGAGCATCCGGTCAATATCCGGGTGGTGGCGGCCAGCAAGGTGGATTTGGCGGATCCGGCCCAGCGTGCGAATTTCCGCGCCGATCTGTACTACAGGCTGAATGTGGTGACGCTGCGTTTACCGCCCTTAAAAGAGCGTAAAGAAGATATTCCCATGCTGTTCGCGCACTTTGCAGCCCTGGCCGCCAAGAAGTACGGCATGCCGCAAAAAATGCCGGATGCGCGCAGCCTGACCTATATGCAGACCCATCACTGGCCGGGCAATGTGCGCGAGTTGGCGCATTTTGCCCAACGCGAGGTCTTGGGAGTGCCGCACCTGGATATCAAGGATCTGGACGTAGAGGATTTGAGCTTGCCCGCGCGTATTGAGCAGTTTGAGTCGCAGCAAATACGTCAGGCCTTGGCTCGGCATCGGGGCGATATCAAGGCCACCTTGCAAGATCTGCGTATCCCGCGCAAAACCTTCTACGACAAGCTGCAACGTCACGGGATTTTACGTAGTGACTTTGTGGAAGAAGGAACGCAGGCAGATTGATTGTTCAAGGTCTTAACGCATTCTGTCAGAGCTATAAAAATAGCGGCCAAGGCCGCTATTTTTTGTACTGCCAAAGCCGAGGGCTTATTCCTGCATACCGGGGACGATGCAGTTAAAACCAGCGTCAACGTGCGTGATTTCGCCCGTGATACCGCTAGCCAATTCGGACATCAGGAAGGACGCCACATTACCCACTTCTTCAATAGTGACGTTGCGCTGCAAAGGCGCATGCGTCTCAACGAAGCGCAAGATCGTGGAGAAGTCCTTGATGCCGCTGGCCGCCAGAGTCTTGATAGGGCCAGCCGAGATGGCGTTGGCACGAATGCCGTGTTCACCCAAGGCCACTGCCAGGTAACGCACAGACGCTTCCAGAGCTGCTTTGGCTACACCCATGGTGTTGTAGTTGGGGATTGCTTTTTCAGCGCCCAAATACGTCAAGGTCAGCACCGAGCTTTTACGGCCTTTAAGCAAAGGCAAGGCAGCTTTGGCCAGTGCCGGAAAGCTGTAAGCAGAAATATCGTGGGCGATGCGGAACGATTCGCGCGACAAACCGTCCAGGAAATTACCGGCGATGGATTCACGTGGGGCAAAACCAATCGAGTGCACCAAACCGTCCAGGCCGTCCCAGCGTTCGCCTAAGGAGGCGATGGCTTGTTCGATTTGGTCGTCTTCGGATACGTCACAGGGCAGCACGATATCAGTGCCCAGTTCCTTGGCAAAACCCTCAACGCGTTCTTTGAAACGCTCGCCTACATAGGTCAGGGCAATCTCAGCACCTTGTTGGCGACATGCTTGCGCGATCCCGTAGGCAATAGAGCGGTTCGAGATGACGCCTGTGACCAGGATGCGTTTTCCTTGCAGGAAACCCATGCTGAAAATCCTTTATGTAATTAGTGGGTGGACTTAGCCACGAATATTGGAACCGGGAACACGCAAGCGTGTACCCCTGGAAAGAGAGCTGCCTTTAAGATTGTTCAGGCGTCGCAATTCAGCCACCGACGTGTCGTACCGTCTGGCCAAGGCGTAGAGTGTATCGCCCCGTCTGACTGTATGGGTACGGACATTGGCGTTGCGGCGTAAAACAACGGTATCGTTTTTTTGGTTGACGCTGGTCGTTCGTGTGCGTGCACGGCTGGCGGTCTGGGCCACGGGGGCGGCCGGGGTGCTGGTCAAGGAGGCCAGTTGCAGGCTGCCTTCCCCCAAGGTGGACGTGGGCACGAGCAGCGTCTGGGCGACGGCTTTGGTGCTCTTTCTGCCTAAGCCATTGATGGAGCGCAGTTGCGACAAGGTAATACCGTGGCGCTGGGCAATCGCCAGATAGCTCTCGCCGCGTTTGGACTGGTAGGTTTTCCAGTTGCTGAGCTTGCCTTGGTAGGCAGCCAGATTAGCGTTGAAAATATCTACCTTATTGGCAGGCAGTAGCAAGGTGCCGCGCTCTGCCGGGATTGTGGGGCGATTGTGGGCCGCATTAAGGGCCTTGAACTCGTCCACGGAGATTTCGGCTAATTCAGCCGCAAGAGCAACGTCGATATCCTTATTCTTGCGCACCGCCGTAAAGTACGGCGTGTTGCTGACAGCAGGTAAGGTGATGCCGTAACGCTCAGGGTTGGCCACAATATTCTTGATCGCCTGCAGCTTAGGGACGTAATTGCGCGTTTCGTCCGGCATCTTCAGTGACAAGTAGTCAATGCCAAGGTCGGCTTGCTCGTTGCGTGTCATGGCACGGCGTACCGAGCCTTCACCCCAGTTGTAGGAGGCCAGGGCCAAATACCAGTCGCCTTGGAATTCATATAAGTAAGACAGGTAATCCAGAGCCGCACGGGTGGACTCGACAGGGTCACGGCGCTGGTCGACCCACCAGTTCTGTTCCAGCTTGTATTGGGTGCCGGTGCTGGGGATGAACTGCCACAGTCCTGATGCGTGCGAGCGAGAATAGGCCACCGGGTTGTAGGCGCTTTCCACAAAAGGCAGCAGGGCTAATTCCGACGGCAGGCCACGTGCGTCCAGCTCGTCCATGATGTGGTACAGATAGCGCGATGCGCGCTGGCTCATGGTGCGGATGGATTCAGGGTGCGAAGCGTAGTAGTTGGTCCAGTAATCGACCAGATCGGTATGCAGGTTGGGGATGGAGAATCCGCGGCGCATCCGGTCCCACGCGTCTTTGGGCGGGTGGGTCAGATCAATAGTGCGAGACGTATCGGCTGCAATGCTGGTAGTGGTTTTGGCGGCTTTTTGCGGACTGACCTTGGGGCCTGTGGCGCAGCCTGCCAGCACGAAAGCGCATAGCAGCGCGAAAAGTCTCAGTAGGTTCATTGCGGAATCTTCAGAAATTGTTTTTCCAGTTGCGCAGGCTTGCAAAAACCTCGACAGGACTGTTCAGGGACCGGGCGGCATAGTGCTCGGCAGCCTGGCTAACAGCAGTCGTCTCACAACGCAGAAATGGATTGGTAGCCAATTCTGTTTTCAAGGTAGAAGGTACCGTAGGCAGGTCTTGCTGGCGTTTTAGCTTATCCTGTTCCCAACGCTCTTGCAGTTGGGGATTGTCCGGCTCTACCTGCAAAGCCCAGCGTAAATTGGATAAGGTGTACTCATGCGCACAGCAGATCAGGGTATCAGGCGGCAACTGCGCCAACTTGCCCAGGGAATTCGTCATTTGTGCCGGGGTGCCTTCAAAAAGGCGTCCGCAACCAGCAGCAAACAAGGTATCACCACAGAAAACAAAGGGCTGTTTTACCTCATTTTGACCAAAGTACGCAACGTGTCCGGCGGTGTGGCCGGGGATATCCAGTACGTCCAGAGTCAGTTCCAGTGTGGGTAATTCGACCTTGTCAGACTGGCCAACACGCACGTCACAGGCGGGCAGACGCTCGTGGGCCGGGCCCCACACGCGAGCCGGGTGCTGGGCCAGGATATCGAGCACACCACCAACATGGTCACCATGATGGTGTGTCAGTAAAATAGCATCCAGTTGTAAGGACTCGCGTGCCAGCCAATCCAGAACCGGGGCGGCCTGGCCGGGGTCCACAACCAGAGCATGACCATTACGTGCCAAGGCCCAGATGTAGTTATCGTTCAGGGCGGGTAGTGGAATCAGGCGAACATCGCTTGGCGCAGGCCAGGTAAATGTATTCATCATGGTAGAGGGAGTGAGCGCCAGTGGAGCAGACTTTGAATGATCAATTTGCCCAGTGGTTGGAAACCGTACCGGGGCGATATGTGCGAGCCTGGGAACAAGCCCGGGTCGATGCCGAGGTGGTCAACGCCTTCGGGTATCATGCCATACAAATTGGATTGCCGCATTGGGACCTGCTGGCGCACAGCCGGGTCTCTTGTAAGGTATGTACGGCCCAGACTGGCGTGCTGCCGGCCAGCCAGAAAAACCTGGTGTATGCCGAGCCCGAGCATTTGCCCTTTGATACACAAAGCATCGATCTATTAATCTTGCCACATACGCTGGAGAGCGCCGGCGACCCTCATCAGGTCTTGCGTGAAGCCGAGCGTGTGCTGGTGCCCGAAGGGCGCATCATCCTGACCGGCTTTAACCCCTTGAGCCTGTGGGGTGTCCGTGGCTGGATTCCGGGGCTGGAGCGGGGAACGCCAACCTTGCCGGGTGATGTTTTGTCTGCCTTGCGTTTGCGCGACTGGTTAAAGCTTTTGTCCTTTGATGTGCAAAGCACGCAAATGGGGTGTTATGCACCTTTGTGCCGTCAGCAAGTTTGGCTGGATCGCTGGGCCTGGATGGAGCAAAACGGGGCGCGCTGGTGGAGCTTTGCGGGAGCCGTCTATATGATTAGCGCGGTCAAGCGTACACCCGGCCTGCGCATGGTGGGCCCGAAGTGGAAGAAAAATCGTCGGCGATTGCGTCGGCCTATCGTGGTAGCAGGACGTGCTGCCGATGAAGGAATTACCAAGACATGACTGAAGTTGTAGATATTTGGACCGATGGGGCCTGCAAGGG
>SMEP01000555.1_pt1 | contig 10295 bp, 10 predicted proteins | sample 2456231 | NCBI WGS metagenome assembly SMEP01 (sample SAMN10132595, study PRJNA489261) | soil metagenome | isolation source: day1 control-silty clay loam soil ammended with raw manure from dairy cow... | place: USA | collected 2015-05-15
CTATATTCGCTTTTTAACATCGTGAAAAGCAAGCAGCAACTAACCAATTTGGACACGAGTGAATACATTTCTTTGGAAGACTACGATTCGCAGGAAAATGAAGATTTTACTGCCACGGTTTATCTTTCGAAAAAAGATATTAGAAAAAAAGATGAAGAAACCAAAAATAGAGCGTCAAATGAACTTACAATTAACTTCAGAAGAGCGCTCTGGTAAAGAAGTATTTTCATTACGTAATGTGTCACACGGCTTTGAGCAAGATTTCTTATTTATGGATGTGAATTTACCTGTGCTGTATAAAGACCGTTTAGCGATTGTAGGGAATAACGGATCAGGCAAATCTACGTTATTAAAGATTTTACTCGGAGAGCTTCAGCCAGTAGATGGTGAAGTGAAGCAAGGAAGTAATTTGAAAATTGGATATCTCGCGCAGCAGTTTGATCAATTTAATGGAAAAGAACGTTTAATTGATGCATTTCGTTATGAGGTGTCGATAACAGAATACGATGCGCGGCACTTATTAGCGCAATTTTTATTTTATGGCCATGATGTGTTTAAAAAAGTCGAACAGCTAAGCGGCGGGGAAAAGATGCGACTGCGTTTAGCACAATTGATGCTACAACGATGTAATGTACTTGTTTTAGATGAACCGACAAATCATTTAGATATTGAAGCGCGAGAGGCACTCGAAGAAGCACTTGAAAAATTCGACGGGACGATACTTGCGATTAGTCATGACCGTTACTTTTTACAAAAGCTGTTTACGAAGACAGCGTGGCTAGAAAATGAGCAATTAACCCTTCATAATGGTCCATTTGAATGGGCAAAAACAAAACAAAAGGAGTTTCGTAATGAATAACATCGAAATCTATTGGCAGCAATTTTGCGAGCTGGAAGGATTACAACATATTCGGTATACAGAAGCATTTCAATTTGGTGAAAAAGCAGATTGGTTAGCAAGTTTAGTCATTGCAGGAACGAAAACCGCGACTTGTTCGAGTTTTCCACTCTATGAACTAGAAAAAGAACCACTTCCAAAAGTCGGCGATTACCAGATTGTATTGAATAGTAAAGATGAGCCAGTTGCCATCATAAAAACGTATTCGATTGAAATTTATCCATTTAATGAAGTACCCGTCGATTTTGCATTAGCAGAAGGGGAAGGGCCATACGATGAATGGAAAGAGGCGCATATCGCATTTTTCGGTCGTATATTACCGGACTATCAACTGGAATTTACCGAAGACATGCTGACGGTTTGTGATCGATTTGAAAAGGTATTTCCGAAATAGTTTTTCGTAAGCGCTCGAATTATTCGGGCGCTTTTTCTCATGAATCCTTTTAGAAAGGCTGGATCTATCCGATATATTCAGTAAAGAAATTGGAGGGATGTTCAGTGAAAATTAATCCATCTTCCTATCAAGCCTATATGCCAATGCAAACGAAAAAACAGCAACCCGAAGCCGTTGTAACGGAAGAAACATTGAATCCGAAGCAAGTGCTGAAAGAAACCGCACAACGCATTGTTTCAGAAATCAACGAAGCACGTACGGATATGGGTGAGGATGATCCGAAAGCACAGCGCTTAATTGAAAAATTCAAAAATGGGCAGAAGTTATCACGTGAGGAAATGAATTATATTCGTCAAAACGCGCCAGGTATTATGGATTATGTAGACCGCATTATGCGCGAGCGCGACATGATTGAGCGCAGTATGAAGGCCGCCCCGTCAAAAACCGATGTTCAAATGGTCGTCTACCGCACATCTAAGCAGATTGAAAAGGACCCAGATCCTGATATTCGCGAAGTACGCGCCAAGCATTTAGCGGATGCCAAGCAGGAATATGAACAAACCGATGATTATAAGAAAAAGCCGAATAGCCCGTTAGAAAAAGAGGAAAGACCACTAAAAGTTCGCTATAAAAAGAATCCAAAGCACTATGAGCAAATTGCAATTCAAATGTATGAGCGTAGTGATATAAAAAAAGTAGGAACACATTTTGAACAACAAAAATGAAAACGAGCCATGTATCACGTGAGATGTCGCATTACTTACGCTGATAGATGGCTAATTTTATATATACGATGCTATTAATATTGCACAGTTATACTAAGGTTTATACTTGTTGTCTCCAGGCTGCGATTTTTTAGTGTTCCAAGCATGGATTGCGTCTTTTTTCGTTTTCCCTTTATTAGCAGGATCTGCAAAGAAATCACGAGTGAATTGATTATATTCAAATTGAGGCGCAATTTCCTTTTTGTACAACGGATTTTTAAGCCGTTGCTGTTCTTCATGCCATGCATTAATAACGTCTTGATACGTTTTCCCGATATTTTCTTTAAAGAAATTTTGAATGAAGGTTGAGAAATGGAAGTTAGGGATCTGTTTTTTGAAAAAATAACGTACGTTTTGACTACATTTATGGCCTGTTACAATAACCGTTTCCAAGCTTAGCTCATTATCTGGAATTACACTTTTACTAGCGCGGATACGCTGTGGTTTTACAATTTCCCCTGTTTGCAAAAAGATTTTAATTCTATTCGTAATATCGTCTTTTGAACCCGATGCACTGAGACCATGTTGACGGCAAAATTGTTGCAGTTCTTCTTTTAACCAATAGTAATTTAAAAAGTCATTTCAATGTAGATACTTCGTGAGGGTAGGTCGCATAAACTTCTCCTTATTCCAAATTTTATCCAAATCAATTATAGAGCATATGTTCTGTTCGATGCAAGAGGAAGTTTGTAATGAGATAGGATTTGACAAATTCGCTTCAATTTCCAATTATGAGACTCCGAGTTAAGCAAAAGTGCTCATTTAGTGCTACGATAAGAGTAACTGTAGTGAAGGAGTGTTAGTTCATGCGTCCCCGAATGATTTGTTTGCACGCTTCAGAAGCGAACGTCGAAATAATTGACCGAGAAATGAAAGAAATGCCTTTTGATATTAAGCATGAAGTGGATACGCATTTACTGTCGATGATTCGAACAAAGCAGCCACTTGAATTGCAAAAGGCGTATGTAGTAGAAGAGCTAAACAAGCTTACATTGCAAGAACCTGCATTACTATTTGTGACATGCACAAATTATGTTGCCCTATTAGATGAAATCAACGTAACGACGCAATTTCCCATTTTAAAAATTGATGAAATATTGTATGAACAGTTGAAGGATATTCACAATCCCATCAAAATGCTGTTTACCAATAAAGAGACAATACGAGGAACGATGCAACGCTTCCGTCAATTTGTCTCACAGGATGTTGAGGTAGAAGTGCTTCATATACCAGATGTATTTGATTGGTATTTAGCTGGTGATACATTAAGGCACGACCAAAAAGTGCTTACTACACTTTTAGAATTAGATGCCTATGAAAATACAGTAGTGGTGGCGCAACTATCGATGTCTAGAATCGCGTCAATTTATAGCAAGCTGTCAGGAAACGAAGTGTTGAGCCCTGTAACCGCATTAAAAGAATATATGAATAAATTGATTTAGTAGTATCATATAATAGCTGATTATACCTATTTTATTATCTTATAATTAACTGTAATGAATAGAGGTGATAGCATTGAAGACAAAATTGACTTGTGAACAATTATTAAAAGAAGCGAAGTCACTGGCATCGAAAGGGCAATTACAAGAAGCGCTATTGCAGTATACAAATTTAATTGAAGAATGCAAACGTATGCAAGAATATGCGCATTTACTAACGTCCTACAAAGATATTTGTGGTGTACTCGTATTGATGGGGCAAATGCATCAAGTAGTAGACTATAGTGATGATTATTTATTTTACTGCGAACAATACGGCAAAGATGTCGATTATTTAAGCTATTATAATTTAATGGCTACAGTAAAATTACAGTTGGAGCTGTATCATGAGGCAATCGATATGCTAGATAAGATGGCACAGCTTGCTCAAAAATTAAATAACCATCCTTATTATTTAATGGCGCTTGGTAATAAGTTACATATTTATGAGGCCTTAAATGATTTTACAATGGGTTATCATCATTACAAACAGTACGAATCGTTATTTCATGAACCTGACATACAAGGGATGAAATTTGCCTATTTCGCATTTCAAATAAATGGACTCGCGATTTTAGCTGGTTTGAATAAATATGACGAAATGCAACAACCGCTTAATTGGCTTGAAAGTGTGTCATTTGAAGGATTCCAGCGAGATGAAATGTTTTATTTATATTATAAAGAAGTGTACGCACTTCATGTGAACAATGATTTAAGTGCGTTTGATCGTCTTAAAATAATGATTGAACAGGCAGAAAAAGCCTTTAATCATGCTATTTTAATTGAATTATTAGAAGATGTGTTGGCATTAACGACGAAATTTGACTATGAAAACGATAGTCTTTATTATGCAAAGAAATTATCAGCGCACTATAAAGCATTACATCAACAGCAGCTAAATCAAAAAGTTGCCGAAGCAAATGCGAAATTGCAGGTACATGAATCGAAACGGATTGCCTATATGGACTCCTTAACGAACTGCTATAATCGACGCTATTTTGATGAATATCAAGTGGCCTTTATGAAGCAACAGGAAAACTATAAATATTGTGTCGTTTTAGATATGGACCGTTTTAAAGAAGTGAATGATACATACGGACATGCCTTTGGTGACGTTGCAATTCAAACCTTAGCGAAGAAGCTAGAGGAGACTTTTACGGATTATGACGCGCAAATAATGCGTTTTGGTGGCGATGAATTTGTTATTTGGATAAATAGCAAGGAATCATTACACGAGCAGTTCGATCAATTCCATCAATCCATTAGTCCTTTGTCAGTAGAAGATAATCAGGTACATGTAGCGTGTACGCTGAGCATGGGTGTTGTCACTTGGGATGGGAGATCTTCATTCAGTGAATGGTTTGAACGAGCTGACCAAGCCTTATATACAGTGAAGCAAAATGGCCGTGGAAAAGTGTGTTTTATATTATAATTAATAATAGCTGATTAAACAGCCATTTTCGTGTTATAATAAAGGTTCGAGTATTGAAATTTATCATGCGCTTAACAGAGCGATGATTAAGGGGATCAAATAGTGAGTAATAATAACCAAGAAGCAGTTAGCCAACTGCCTGAAAATTTCGCTGAGCTGAAAAAAGCCGTAAACCGTACAGCAGACTGGGAAACACGTTTAAATGCGGTAAATGAATTAGGTAAAATCCAAGCAGAAGAAGCAACTAAAATTTTACACTACGTAGCAAAAGCGGATTTAGTAACAAAAGTTCGTGAAGCAGCAACGCGTATTTTAAATAAAAGAGGCCAACAAGCGAAGCCGTTTGAACCAATTATCGGTGGCTTATTTAAAGACCAACGTAAAATTTTCGTACGTATTAAGAAAAGCTTACCGAAAGATCACACATATGAGGACTTCAAGGTGAAGTTAGAAAAAATGCGTATCGATATTTACAACACATATGAAGGCGAAAAAGGCGCAGATTTTGATGCGTGGTTAAAAGATATGTGGGAAACAACAAGAACGCAACGATAATTTTGAATTAATAGCTAATGAAGGACACGGAGCATTCCGTGTCCTTTTTCAAATTTTTATTAGAAGTGGCAACTCTATGATATTGGTTTTATCAATGGGGAAAATGCTATTTTAAAATAAAAATAGCCTACAGTTGAATTTGTTATTGAACAATAATAATATTCTGGATAATTACAATAATTTAACTAAAAAATACATATTATGCCTATTTTTTGTCTATTACTAAATATTCCGTTAAATTCAATGTAAAATAAAGGGTGGTAAAATGGGATGGGGGCGTATTATATGGATAAATTGTTTAATTTTAGGACGCTTAAGATGCGTATATTAAGTATGTTTATTATACTACTAGCATTTTTTGCTGCTTTTACTGTCTATAGTTTTATTTCAAATACAACTGTAGAAAACAAGGCAAAAGATTTAGTGGAGGAAGATATTGTAATATTAAATGCAAGTCAAAATTTAGCAACATCTAGTAGTGTTCGATTGTCAGCTGCACTTAGTTATGTGCTAACTGGGGAAGAATCTTATATTGAAATTTTTAATACATATCGACAATTGGCTGAGGATAATAATGCCATTATTGAAGGATACATTCAAAGCGAGGAGCGTGATGAATTAGTCGCTACTGCTCGTGAGTGGAGTGATATTGTTGCAAATAATGTATTTGCGGTCTATCAAGCAGGAAACGTCGAGCAAGCACGTTCTAATTTAACCGATGCAACAAGCTTAGTAACAAAAGTTCGTACAGGTTATGAAGCAATGGCGGCAGAACGCGCTGTAGCTATAGAAGAAGCCGGGAACGACATGGTTTCATCGAGTTCAGATAATAAAATCATTGGTGTGATAGTCAGTATCATGGTGACGATTTTTGGCGTTGTCATTGCATTAGTAACAGCAAGAAGAATTTCAACGCCTGTAAGTTTAGTGGCAAAACGTATGGAAGAATTGGCGCACGGCGATTTATCGCAGGAATTAATGACAATTGAGCGTAATGATGAAATTGGCGCATTAGTAGTAGCTGCAAATGATATGAATACGAAATTACAAGCGACCATACATTCGATTTATAATGTCTCAAATACAGTAGCGGCTAGCAGCGAAGAATTAGCGCAATCATCGAATGAAGTAAAATCTGGTGTAGAGCAAGTGGCTCATACAATGCAAGAACTAGCAGCAGGTACAGAAACCCAAGCATCAACAGCAAGTGATTTAACGGAGACTATGCGTGTGTTTACAGAAAACATTCAAGAAATAACAAATGAGGGTACCGCATTAAAAACGTATTCTGACAATGTGGAACAATTAACGGAATCAGGTAAGTCATTGATGTCAAGTTCAACTAACCAGATGGCGATGATTAATGACATTATGCTAGATTCGGTGAAAAAAGTGGAAGATCTCAATACACAGTCCGATGAAATCTCTAAATTGGTATCGGTTATTGATGATATTTCGAACCAAACGAATTTGTTAGCATTAAACGCGGCCATTGAAGCGGCTCGAGCAGGAGAACATGGTAAAGGCTTTGCTGTCGTAGCAGATGAAGTACGAAAGCTAGCAGAGCAAGTACAGTCCTCTGTGGCGGAAATTTCAACAATTGTCAATCGTATTCAAAGTGATACAGGTAATGTGACAAAAACATTGCAAGATGGCTATCAAGAAGTGAAAAAAGGAACGCTGCAAATTAGTGAAACAGGTACTACATTCAATTCGATTTCCGATGCAGTAGTAGGCATGATTGCGAGCATTGATACGATCTCATCTAACTTAACGACAGTGTTAGCGAGAACGGAAGGTATCGGCGCATCAATTGACGACATCGCTTCGATTTCACAAGAATCAGCAGCAGGTATTGAGCAGACAACTGCAACTACGCAGCAATCAGCGAGTACATTAGAAGAAGTGGTGCATAGTGCGAATAATTTAGCTGGATTAGCACAACAATTAAATAACGAAATGCAACAGTTTAAGCTCTAATATCAAGCTTCTGGCATAAACTCTAGCGTTGATCTGAAAACCCCTGGGAAATTTACGAACAGTAAATTTTCCGGGTTTTTGGTTTTGAGCAGAATTTCGTCTTGACAAATAGATGTAATATATTTAATATTTTGAAAAAACAAACAAATCGTTGATTGGAAGTAGTAAGGAACAATTATTGTTGAGAGAGCTGTTGGTTGGTGCGAAACAGTCAATAAATTCCCGAACTCGTCCAGGAGTATTTATGCTGAAATGAAGTAAGCATAAACGGCAGCTACCGTTATAGTATAAGTGGGTTAATGTTGAATTAACCAATTAGAGTGGTACCGCGAATCTAACTTCGTCTCTTTTTTGAGACGGAGTTTTTTTGTGGATAAAAGGTATAACTTTTTTCTAGGAAATCAAGGAGGCGTATGGAATGGAAACAACACAATGGCAACGACAGGATGTTACACAACACTATCTAGAACAAGTTAGAGGGGGAATCCCATTTGGAAGAGAACAAATCAATGTTATGCTGCAAGTAATTCAGCATTTCACTCCAAATGTACAAAAAATAATGGACTTAGGCTGTGGTAATGGTTTTTTAGGGAAAATTCTATTAGATACATACAAAGATGCACAGGCAATATTTATTGATCATTCTGAGCCAATGGTTGAACAGGCAAAGGAATATTTGGCTTGTTATCAAAATCAAAGTACAGTGGTGCATGGCGATTTTAACGAATCTTTAGCTGCATTTGCTGAACCTAATTCAGTGGATTGCATCGTCTCTGGTTTTGCAATTCACCACTTGCCCCATGATAAAAAGAAAAAGCTTTATGCAGAAATTTATACACTTTTAAAGGATGGAGGTATTTTTATTAATATTGAGCACACGGCATCCGCAACAACAAAATTAGAAGATTTATACGACGAACAGTTCATTCACCATTTAGCAAATTACAACCAAACATCAAATGAAGAAGTTGCAAAAGAATATTACAATCGACCAGATAAAGAAGATAACATTTTGGAACGCGTTGATATCCAAGTGAATTGGTTACGCGAAATCGGCTATCAGCATGCAGATTGTTATTTTAAGTGGTTTGAGCTCGCTGTTTTTGGAGGTGTGAAGTAAATTATAGTACATGAATACAGAAAATGAAGATAAGTAGTTAGACAACGTTATATTAACGTCAATGGAATAATTACAAAGGGGGAAATTAGATGAAAGAACTTATAGATTACTATCAGCAATTTGACGAGTGGGGTAGATTAGATAGAGAACCTATCGAGTACAAAGTAAATTGGCATTATATTAAAAAATATTTACCTAGTAGCGGACACATTTTAGATAATGGTGCCGGTCCAGGGAAATATTCAATGGCACTAGCTAAAGAAGGATTTCATGTAACTTTATCAGATTTGACACCCAAATTAGTTGAAGTGGCCAAGAAAAAAGCAATTGAATTAAATCTAGAGCAGCAGTTTAAAGATTTTTTAGTTGCAGATGCATGCAATCTTGAACAACTTCCCGATGAGCAATTTGATGCAACTTTAATGCTTGGGCCAATGTATCATTTACAAAATGAAGATGATCGACATATGGCGATAAGTGAATTAAATCGAGTGACTAAAAAAGATGGCATTGTATTTGTTGCCTTTATGCCTAGAACAAAACACATTTTTAATTCATTAACACGTCCTGATGTTTGGAGACCTAATGATAACATAGAGGCCATTCAGCATTTTTCTGAGACAGGTTGCTTTAATCATTCAGATGCAAATCGCTTTACAGGAGCATACTATTTTGAAATTAAAGATATTGAACCATTCATGGAGTCACATGGTTTTCAAACAATCCAAGTAATAGGTTCGAATATAGCAACAACTTTGGATAATGATAACTGGGATTATTGGCGAGCTAGGGGCGAAGAGGAAGATGTCCTAAATTTAATTATTAATAAAGCATCAGATCCTTATTTGTTAGGCATGTCTTCACACTTACTCGTAATTGCTAAGAAAATAAAATGATACCCAGTCTAAGATGTAGTTTTTGAACTTTAAAGCCTTTATCTGTTAGATACGGATAAAGGCTTTTGATAGACATTATATTTGATTCTAATTTGGTGAAGTAGAAATGTTACGTCTATCGTTTTTGAGTAATTTTAGTTTGTTTCATCTCGGATTATCTATTTATTGACAAATTTGGATAACAAAATTAAAATACTCAATGTAAAGTATTTTAATCGGAGGTTTATTATTTTGACTCAACTCCTTGTTTTAGGTGCACTAAATGTACAACCTATGTCGGGTTATGATATTCAATTGATGCTGCAAGAAAATGAAGCTGAGAGATGGTCCGGTGTACAGGTTGGTTCAATATATCATGCATTAAAAAAATTAGAAAAAGAGGAATCTATAGAAATACTAAAAGTCGAAAGTATTGGTCATCGGCAAAAAGTAATTTATAACATTACAGACTTAGGGAAAGAACAATTAAAAACCTTAACTTTTAAGGCCATTCAATCCTCAGAAGTACCATATCCACTTTCCCTTTATGCAGGTTTATCTTTTATTGAAAATCTTCCACAAGATCAAGCTGAAAAGGCATTAAATGAGCAATTAGTAAAGTTAGAGAGAGAGCTTGATTTAATTACACAAGGATTGTCAGTAAAAAGAGAGTATCTTTCTGGAGAATTGTTACCGCTTGTTTCCTTAGTATCTGAAAATATGATTGATATCGTTCAACGTCAAATTTTGTTTATAAAAGATGTATTAGCTTTATCAAAATCAAAATATTCTCTCTATA
>SMEP01000298.1_pt1 | contig 10293 bp, 5 predicted proteins | sample 2456231 | NCBI WGS metagenome assembly SMEP01 (sample SAMN10132595, study PRJNA489261) | soil metagenome | isolation source: day1 control-silty clay loam soil ammended with raw manure from dairy cow... | place: USA | collected 2015-05-15
GAAGCTCTATTCGAGTATGGATAGTTTTTCGTTGCAATATAGCCTGTACCTTTTAATTTAACTTGAGAGCCTAGTTTAGGAACTTCCATGTTGTTTGATAAAATTCGACGATTAATACATTGATTAATGAGCGTTTTTAGCAATAAGCTATACGATGTAATTTGCCCTGGGTATTTTTCGATATATTTTTCTAATTTACTAATTAAGAAACCTGTTGCTCCTGCTGCAACAGTTAAACCAATTGCAGCAACTTTTGCCTGAGGGAAAATCAGAACCGCTAGATGGCCACTTGCACTTAAAATTGTATTAATTCGGATTAAATCTAATTGCATCTGATAATCTTCTCGAGGGTCTGTTTCATTAAGTTTTTCAAAATATTTGTAGTTCGTTAAATTATCTACATAACCGACAGCAGAGTTTATTGCTTTCGCATTCTTTAACACATTTTTTAGCTTTCCTTCTTCAACGATTTTTTCAGTAATCGTTAATGCAAAAGATTCATTCCCCTCAAGCTTAACGGCTCCTGAAAAATCCGTTAACAGTTTATAGTCATTTGCTGAAAGGCTTTGTTTAATTTCTGTGACTGCCATACTGCCTTCAAAGCTCGTATTGATTTGTGGTTTGTCACCTAAAGCTCTTGCTTGCACTCCGTCATTGTCTATTTTTTTAACCTTTATCGTATACTCAGCAACAACATCTGCATTTTCTTTACTAATTAACTGATAGCTATATTGACCACCATTTTCAGTAAATAGGGCATCTTGTTGTTCCAATTCCTCAGGTAATATGATTTGAAAATCATCGTTTATTGTAGTTGCAATTTCTTCGAACAATTTCTCATTATTTTTGGCAATTTCATTTTTATATTCCTGCTGTAAATCCTGAACGGATATTTCTTGAAGCTCTCCTACATATTTATCAAAAGTAATTGGGACTGCTATTTCACGTCCCCCTGATTTTAAAATGATTTCTCCTGTATACCCTTTTTGTTTTAATTTTTCATAGTCAGGTAAAATTGCAACCGTAAGTTCCTGATTTTCTTCTACTATCGCATTCGAAACAACAGGAGAAAATGATGCAACTTTTTTAATGCCTTGTCCCGCTTGAATTGTTAAATCTGGAATTCGGTCTCCTGTATTTTTTATCGTCAATGTTTGGATGGAAGAATTTGGTTCTTTTTCTAATTGCGATTCCACGCTAAATTCAAATGGCGTAACATTTAACGTAACATTTGCGCTATCGAGAACTTGGTTCGTTGTTGCATCAACTGCCTCAACCATAAATTCATACTGATCTAATTCAGCATTTTGCATGAAGAATGTCATTGGAATTTGCTGCATTTCATCTAACATAATAGGCATCGCTACAGATGCTGTATTATAATCATCAAACCCTAATTCAATATCCTTATATTGATCAACAATCCGATAATATACATTGAAAGAATGCTCACTTTTATTATGTACTGGAATACTTAGTGATTGGTCATAATCACGATCTACCTGTAATTCATATGTCTCTTCAAATAAATCAATTGTAATTTCTTCTTTTTGTTCTTCGTATACTTCAATTTGCCCTTTTAGTGGCTTCACTTTAAATGCTTCACTATTATTTTCATTGCTTTTATCATTTTCAGCAATGGTTGCTGCTACAGGTGGTGTAACAATTGTTTGTGATGCTAATATACTCGCCACTACAAAACTAAATTTCTTCAAGTCTACCCCTACTTTCATAATGTATATAGTAGGTATGTTATGTTATTTTTCTGTAAATTTCATTAACTTAATGATAATTAAAAGGATTTCGTAACAAATTAACATCAATAAAAGCGTAATTTAATTATCTATAAATAAAAATAAAGTCAGAAAAAAACGACAGCCTGAAATCAGGCTGTCGTTGGTATAAGAGGAATTAGCGCTTACCTAATTCTTCTGTTAATATTTGGTTTGTTAATTGTGGGTTTGCTTGGCCTTTAGAAGCCTTCATAATTTGGCCTAAAAGTGCTTTAATCGCACGTTCGTTACCACCTAAGAAGTCTGCTACAGATTTTTCGTCTGCATCTAATACGCCGTTTACGAATCCGCGAATTACTTCTGGATCAGAAATTTGTACTAATCCTTTTTCCTTCACGATTTTCGCTGCTTCACCGCCGTTAGTAACTAACTCTGTGAATACTTTTTTCGCGATTTTAGAAGAAATCGTACCATCAGAAATTAACTTGATCATGCCAGCTAAGTTTTCTGGTGTTAACGCTGTATCTTTTAATTCTTTTTGCTCTGCGTTTAAGTAAGCTGAGATGTCACCCATTAACCAGTTAGCTGCTAATTTTGCATCAGCGCCAGCTGCTACTGTTGCATCGAAGAAATCAGAAATTTCTTTGTTGCTTACAAGTACGTTTGCATCGTAGTCTGTTAAACCTAACTCTGAGATGTAACGTGCTTTACGAGCATCTGGTAATTCAGGAATTGACTGACGTACACGCTCTAACCACTCGTCAGAGATAGAAAGACGCACTAAGTCTGGCTCTGGGAAGTAACGGTAATCATCCGTGCCTTCTTTAACACGCATAAGAATTGTTTTACCTGTTTTTTCGTCATAACGACGTGTTTCTTGCTCAATTACGCCACCTGACATAAGAACTTCAGCTTGACGAATTTCTTCGTGCTCAAGACCTTTACGTACAAAGTTGAATGAGTTTAAGTTTTTAAGCTCAGCTTTTGTACCGAATTCTTCTTGGCCATAAGGACGGATTGAAACGTTGGCATCACAACGTAGTGAACCTTCTTCCATACGTACGTCAGAAACGCCAGAGTATTGGATAATTGATTTTACTTTTTCAAGGTATGCATATGCTTCGTCTGGTGTGCGGATATCCGGCTCAGAAACGATTTCAACAAGTGGCGTACCTTGGCGGTTTAAGTCTACTAAAGAATAGCCATTACCATGTGTTAATTTACCAGCATCTTCTTCCATGTGAAGACGTGTAATACCGATTTTCTTTTTGTAGCCTGGTGTTTCACCTTTAGCTGGGATTTCGATTTCAACCCAACCATTTTTACCGATTGGCTTATCAAATTGAGAAATTTGGTACGCTTTCGGATTATCTGGATAGAAGTAGTTTTTACGGTCGAACTTTGTTTCTTGTTCGATTTCCATGTTTAACGCTAAAGATGCGCGCATTGCGTAATCTACAACTTCTTTATTTAATACTGGTAAAACACCTGGGTAACCAAGGTCGATTACTGTCGTGTTTGTGTTTGGCTCTGCACCAAAGTGGTTTGGTGAAGCAGAGAAAATTTTAGACTTTGTTTTTAATTCAACGTGAATTTCTAAACCGATAACTGTTTCAAAGTTCATCTTATTTTACCTCCCATAGCGCTGGAGTTTGTTTTGCAAAATCTGTGTTTTGCTCATAAGCATATGCTACACGGTAAAGTGTTTCTTCATCGAAGTGTTTACCGATAATTTGTAAACCTAGTGGTAAGCCGTTTTCAAAACCACATGGGATTGAAATCGCTGGTACACCTGCTAAGTTGATAGGAATAGTTAAAATATCGTTTGCGTACATTGTCATTGGATCATCAATGTTAGCACCGATTTCGAATGCTGGTGTTGGTGCAGTTGGGCCAATGATTACGTCATAGTTTTCAAATACTTTGTCGTAGTCTGCTTTGATTAATGTACGTGCTTGTTGTGCTTTTTTGTAGTAAGCATCATACGTACCTGCTGATAATGAGTACGTACCTAACATGATACGACGTTTAACTTCGTCACCGAAGCCTTCAGCACGTGTGTTTTTGTAAAGCTCTAATAAGTTTTTCGCGTTGTCTGTACGGTAACCATAACGAATACCGTCGAAACGAGAAAGGTTAGAAGAAGCTTCTGAAGATGATAAGATATAGTAAGCGGCTAACGCGTATTTAGAGTGTGGTAATGAAACCTCTTCTACTGTCGCGCCTTGTGCTTTTAATACTTCTAAAGCGTCAAGTACTGATTGTTTAGCTGCTTCGCCAACGCCTTCACCTAAAAATTCTTTAGGTACAGCGATTTTTAAGCCTTTGATGTTGCCATCAAGTGCAGCAGCATAGTTTGGAACTGGTACGTCAGCTGATGTTGAGTCCATTTCGTCTACGCCTGCGATTGCTTCTAATAATAATGCGTTGTCTGTAACATTGCGTGTAATTGGTCCGATTTGGTCTAAAGAAGATGCGAATGCAACTAAACCAAAACGAGATACACGACCGTATGTAGGTTTCATCCCTACAACACCACAGTAAGCTGCTGGTTGACGGATTGAACCACCTGTATCAGAACCTAATGAGAATGGTACTTCGCCTGCTGCTACTGCTGCTGCAGATGCACCTGAAGAACCACCTGGTACGTTATTTAAATTCCATGGATTTTTTGTTGTTTTGTAAGCTGAGTTTTCGTTTGAAGAACCCATTGCGAACTCGTCCATGTTTAATTTACCGATTGTTACCATACCAGCATCGCGTAATTTTTTCACGATTGTTGCATCGTAAATTGGCATGAAGCCTTCTAAAATTTTAGAAGCACATGTTGTTTCTAAACCTTCAGTTACGATGTTATCTTTAACCCCAATCGGCATACCGAATAATGGGCCGCGCTCCTCGAAAGGAACTTTATCTAATTCTGCTGCTGTTGCAGTAGCTTGTTCTTTATTTAATGCTAAGAAAGCTTGTACATCGCCATCTAACTTTTCTACACGGTCAAAAGCTTCTGCTGTTAAGTCCGCAATTGTTAGTTGGCCTGCTTTTAAGCTCTCTTGTAATTGTGCTGAAGTGCGCTCAAATACTGTCATGCGTAAGTGTCCTCCTGTTAGTCCATAATTGATGGTACTTTAATTTGACCAGCTTCTTGATCTTTTACGTTTAGCATTACCTTTTCACGTGGTAAGCCTTGTTTTGCTACGTCTTCGCGAAGTACGTTTACTAATGGTAAAACGTGAGAAGTAGGCTCTACGTTTGTTGTATCTAATTCATTTAATTGCTCTGCGAAGTCAGTGATTTTACCTAATTGCTCTGCAAATTTTTCTGCTTCTTCTTCTGTGATGGCAAGACGAGCTAAATGTGCTACGTGTTTAACTTCTTCTTTTGATATTTTTGCCATTGATTACACCTCCAAATTCGATTAAACCATGTTGTTTATCATACCATTTTTCCCTATAAAAATCTTCGCTTCGCTAAAAAATAACGAAAGTTAGGCATCTCTTAGATGTTTTTCTGTCAAATTAACGCGTTAGAGTAATGAAGTGGAAATTTTTATAAAAACAACAAAAATACCATACTGAAATTAGTATGGTATTTTCGACTAAAATTTACTCATAAATATGCACAAACGGCTCAGTGCTGTTTGGTTCTTTGACGATTAACACTTCTGGTCCATTTACGGATGTAATACTCACCGTAATATTTAAATCAAGCGGCAAGTGATTCAGCATAAGTCCCGTAATATATTGCGTAAAGCCAGTAATTTCAGCGGTACCGTAAAACTGAATTGGAATCTCAATATCTAGCTTTTGGATGCGTTTATTTTGATAGAAGCCTGTTGCAAATACACTCGTAAAGTTTGAGAAGTATTTATCGACATCTTGCTTAAAGTTCAGAAAGTCTTTATTCATATCGCGATACACATCTTCTGGCGAGTTCATTGGGAACTTGACATATTTTTCATTAAGGTCCTGCCAATCGCCTAAAGCGGTTTTCCCTTCATCCGCAAAGTTAAAGGTTAAATACGAGCCTGGTACGATCGAGTTACGTTCTTCCTGTTTAAATAATGCCACTGCAATTGGAATATCTGCTAGCTCTGTGCGTGCGCGCAGGCGATTCACCACTTCTTGTGCAATCTTTTTACCTTCTGCGACAAGCTTATCTTCGGGAATTTTTTGTTCGAAAAACTCACCGTATTGCTCTTTTTGATAATAGTAAACTGAGTTTAGCGCCAGACCAATCGACATCCCCGCTAGTTTTACTTTATTATCATCTGTTTTTGTTAAATAGTTTTGCTCCACGATATGCGCGACATAAACAGGAGCCTCTGTCGCTTTAACAGTTGCGTCCATTTCTTGACCTGTTTTTTCATCGATGCTTGATGGATTTAACCCTTGATATTCTGGGCCTTTATCAGACGTTTGGTTTGGTCGTGCTAGCCAATATTTCAGCGTTGTTTCATCTAAATACTGACCTTCTTGGAAATAATATTTTTCTGTATCGTAGAAATTTTGTGAAATACGCATTAAGCCGGTTTCGACTTCTTTCATATCATATTTCGTGAAAATATTCGAAACGACTAGCCCGCGACTTGCACTTTCCTTATAAGGAATCAGTGTACGATAAAATTTATCGCTTAATTGCATGTTCGGGATAATCGTAGTTTCCACCTCTTGTGTAGAATCTGATTCTTGTGTGAGCTCGGTATCAGGTGTGATGCTTGGTGTACACGCTGATAGCATTGCTGCTGCAATCATCGCCGGTATCCAGCGGTAACGTTTCATGAGAACAAGTCCCCTTTACTATAGTAATTGTTCGATTAGGCGTAGTTCATCCCAAATTTCAATACCTAAGCTTTGCGCCTTTTCAAGCTTCGAGCCGGCATCTTCACCTACGACAACAAGATCGGTTTTTTTACTAACACTACCTGCCACAGTTCCACCTAACTGTTCTATTTTCGCCTTTGCTTCGCTACGTGTCAATTGCTGTAATTTTCCTGTCAGCACCACGGTTTTCCCCGCAAACGGATTCGCGCCTACTTCCACCACGACCTTTTTGCCTTTATAGGTCATATTAATGCCATGATCTTTTAGACGATTCAATAATTCTACGGCTTGCTCATTCGCAAAATACGCGACAACCGATTCGGCCATTTTTTCTCCGATTTCGTGAATGTCCTTGAGCTGTTCTTCTGTTGCGAGCATTAATGCATCCATCGTTTCAAAATGCTCCGCTAAAATTTTCGCAGCCTTCTCTCCAACATGACGAATGCCTAAGCCGAATAACAGACGCTCTAATGAGTTGTCCTTCGATTTTGCAATCGCTTCGACTAAATTCGTTGCCGATTTTTGACCCATACGTTCAAGATTGATCAGCTGCTCTATTGTTAAATCATAAAGACCTGACACATCTTGAATATACTGTTCGCGTAGTAATTGCTCCACTACCTTTTCACCTAAGCCGTCGATATTCATCGCGTTACGTGAGACGAAATGCTTCACACCTTCTGCTATTTGGGCAGGACAAAGTGGATTTACACAGCGTAGTGCGACGTCTGTATCAATACGCACAACTTCCTCGTTACAAGCTGGGCAATGTGTTGGCATTTCATATGGTACGGAGTTTTCTGGGCGCTGCTCTAAAATTACACCAACAATTTGCGGGATAATATCGCCTGCTTTACGAACAATGACCGTATCACCAAGACGGATATCCTTTTCACGAATTAAATCTTCATTATGCAGTGACGCACGACCGACTGTTGACCCTGCAACAAGTACTGGTGTTAAAATGGCAGTTGGCGTAATCACCCCTGTACGACCTACTGTTAATTCGATGTCTAAAAGCTGTGTAACAACCTCTTCTGCTGGGAATTTATACGCAATCGCCCAGCGTGGTGATTTTGCCGTAAAGCCTAGCTCATCTTGCTGGGCAAAGGCATTTACTTTAATGACGATGCCGTCAATTTCATAGGCTAAATTCGGACGCGCCTCTGTCCACTTCTCTATAAACGCTAAAACGTCATCAATTGTTTCACAATGCTCGCGTTCTTTATTTGATGGGAAGCCTAGGTTTTCTAAATACTTGAGCATTTCCCAGTGGCCATCAATGCCGTAAGATTCACCGTCGCCACCAATCGCATAAATAAATGTCGATAAATTACGACTTGCCGCGATTTTTGGGTCAAGCTGACGCAGTGAACCCGCTGCAGCGTTACGTGGGTTGGCGAATAGCTCTTCCCCATTTTCCGCGCGGCGCTCGTTTAGTTGCTCAAACGATTTTTTCGGCATATATGCTTCACCGCGCACTTCGATTGTTACTGGCTCTTTTAAACGAAGTGGAATCGCTTTAATCGTTTTCAAGTTTGCGGTAATATCCTCACCGACCGAGCCGTCCCCACGCGTTGCCCCTTGCACGAATACCCCGTTTTCATAGCGTAGCGAAATCGCTAAACCATCGATTTTTAATTCACATACGTACGAATAGTTCTCACCGATTGCTTGTTCAATTTTACGGTCAAAATCGCGTAAATCTTCCTCATTAAAGGCATTTGATAAGCTGAGCATCGCGGTTTGGTGCGTTACTTTTTGGAAACCTTCTAGTACCGCGCCACCAACTCGCTGCGTAGGAGAATCTGCATAAATAAATTGTGGATTCGCTTCTTCAAGTGCGATTAACTCGTGTAACAGTTGATCGTACACGCTGTCTTCTACAAGCGGCTTATCCTGTACATAATACGCATAGCCGTACTCGTGAAGTAGCTTATTTAGCTCCGCAATTCGTTGTTCAATTTCATTCATAACGTGTCCTCCTATGCCTTTGTAATCGGTGCGAATTTCGCAAGCAATCGTTTAATTCCTGTTGGTGCTGGGAATGCGATATCTAGTTCCATCGAATCGCCCTCACCTTTTACACTTACGACCATACCAACGCCCCATTTGCCATGTGACGCCTTGTCGCCAATCTTCCAATCAAACTGATTACCGCCTGTTGACTGTAAGCGTGAAATTTGTGAAGTTGGCTTTTGAATGTCGCCAAGTGAGCGTTTATTCGCACTTCGGTTTGATGAAAATGGTAATGAACGGTCATTGTAGTTCCCTGTATTACTGCGCGTTACTTGCTCTAACACGTCTTCATCAATTTCACGTAAAAAGCGTGACGGTGCGTTGTAACCTGTGCGACCAAAAATCGTACGAGAACCCGCACAACTTAAATATAGACGCTGTTCTGCACGCGTCGCGCCGACATACATTAAGCGACGCTCTTCGGCCATTTCTTCTTCACTTTCTAAAGAACGTGAATGCGGGAAAATGTTTTCTTCCATACCGATAATGAATACAACTGGGAACTCTAGCCCTTTTGCTGCGTGCATCGTCATTAAAATGATCGAACCATTTTTTTGCTCTTCCTCATCTAATTTATCAATGTCGGCAACAAGCGCTAAGTCCGTTAAGAATGCGACAAGTGATTGATCTTCACTACGCGCTTCAAACGCTTGTGTAACCGTTAAAAACTCTTCAATGTTTTCTAAACGGCTTTCTGCTTCGATAGATTTCTCAGCTTTTAACATGTCGCGGTAGCCTGATTTTTCAAGTACTTCTTCGACGATTTCTGTTACGGAAAGCTCGCTTTGACGCGCACTTAATGAACGAATCATATTGTAAAACTTCTCTGCTGATGCCGATGCCTTCCCGGTTAAGCCCATAAACACAAGTTCACTCATCGCATCAAAAATCGAACGGTCCTGCTGTAATGCGTAGCCAAGCATTTTATCGAACGATGTGGCACCGATTGCACGCTTTGGTTCATTAATAATACGTGCTAACGATAAGTCATCATCATTATTTGAAATTAAACGTAGGTAAGCAAGTAAGTCTTTAATTTCTTTACGATCATAGAACTTTGTACCACCAACGATTTGGTAGTTCATATTCGACTTCACAAGCACATCCTCAATGACACGTGACTGGGCATTTGTACGGTAGAGAATGGCAAAGTCATCAAGTGTATAGTCTTCGTCCTTCATCAGCTTTTGAATTGTACGCACAACATACTGTGCCTCGTCCTGCTCGTTGCCCGCTTTATAAAGCTGTACTTTCTCGCCTTCTGGATTGTCTGTACGTAATACCTTTTTGTAGCGATTTTTATTATTTTTAATGACGCTATTGGCTGCTTGTAAAATACGTTGTGTGGAACGGTAATTTTGTTCAAGCATAATGACTTTGGCGTCTTTATAATCTTTTTCAAACGATAAAATATTCGTAATATCCGCACCGCGCCAGCGATAGATTGACTGATCCGAGTCCCCTACAACACAAATGTTATGGAACTTTTTCGCCAGCATTTGTACTAGTAAATATTGGGTTTTGTTTGTATCTTGGTACTCGTCCACATGAATATATTGAAATTTATTTTGGTAAAATTCTAGTACATCTGGTGCTTCTTTGAACAAACGAATCGTTAGCATAATCAAATCGTCAAAATCGGCACTTTGATTTTGTTTTAGACGTTTTTGATAGCCTTTATACACCTGCGCGACAATTTTCTCGAATGGATTATGTGG
>SMEP01000299.1_pt1 | contig 10281 bp, 11 predicted proteins | sample 2456231 | NCBI WGS metagenome assembly SMEP01 (sample SAMN10132595, study PRJNA489261) | soil metagenome | isolation source: day1 control-silty clay loam soil ammended with raw manure from dairy cow... | place: USA | collected 2015-05-15
GTGATAGAGCGTTTACTTTTGCGTCGGGTCCTCCAATGTCTGAGGCTCACACGACGTGAGTCATTTCGGGCATGCCACATGGATGTGGCGTTTTGACCGATCGGGGCTAAACGGGCGCTTTAGCGCTTTTGTTCTTGGGGAAAATAAAAAAAGCTGGATAGTGGAGACCAGCTTTTTAGCATGTATTAAAGACCGTATGCAGATAATTCTTTGCGAACGTTGATTAATACTTTTTCACATTCTTTTAATAAATGTGAAGGGAATACTTCGTCTGTGTATTCAACACCATGTGGATAGTAGTATTTACCAAGTGCTGGCTTTTGGATGTTTAATGTTGCGTTGTGTCCACCTACATCACCTGATACAGCGTCACAGAAAACACGTAAGTAGAAACGGCCTTCTTTTACGTCGTATTTGCGGTCAAATGTCATGCGGTCATAATCCCATGCACCGTGGCACTCTAAACCAAATTTACCCATTACTGTTGTTAAAATTTCTTGATCCACTTTAACATTTTCCAGTTGTGTATTTTCAATATACATTTCGTTATCCTCCTTTTGCCTATCGTACATCACTATACGGTCAAATTTAATAATAGAACAAAATGGTAAATGTTTCAATGACAACATTGTGTCATCGTAGCCAAAATTGGTATAATTAAACTTAAAGAAATACGACAATGGAGGGTTTTATGAAGGCTTTATTTCAAATCTTAATTGTAGCTACATGTATTGGGATTGTCGTATATTATACAAATGTGGAGCCTTCGAAGACGGAAATATTAGAAGCTCCTACAGCGATTGCAAAGCCTGGAGTAGATACAGCAGCCGTTCAAGATGAAATCAGTGGGTTACCAAGACCTACAACAGGTATTTCCATTTTTATTGGTAAAAAACAAAAAGATATTTTGGATAATTACGGTAAGCCTTTGCGCGTGGATCCATCTGAGTTTGGTTATGAATGGTGGATATATGAGGACAATACAGCACTGTTAATGATCGGGATTATGGATGGCATTGTCACTCAAATATTTACAAATGACATAAATGTGAATTCAGTGCCTTATACGATTGGCGAATCGATTGATGATATTTATCGAAGGACAATTTTGGAGCAAGAAGTGACGGTTGAGATTGATGAGAATCTTTATATCATCGCAATGAATGAACAAGATATGAAAAATCGTATATTAGTAAAATACGAGGATCTCTACATACTGCTCTATATTGATAATGAGACAAATACATTGTATGGTGTACGCTTTATTGATGGCACAACGTTAGTCTTACATAAATCTTATGAAATGCAATTTGTTGGGGAGCTGATTGAAGCAAGTACCCCTTCCAGCTATGCGCAAATAGATATTAATATGGCCAATTCCCGTCAATTAACTGAATTAACAAATGCTTTTCGTGTAAAGCATGAACGGCCTCAATTGCAGAATTCAAATGTATTAGCATCGCTGGCGAGTGATTACAGTGAGCAAATGGTGCTAACATTAATGGAATCTCAAAACCTAGCATCAGATTTTGATTTGAGTAGACAGTTAGAGGAACGAGCCATAAGTTATGAGTATTTAGGAGAAAATGTAGCATCCAATTACAAGGATTCTATTGAAGTCTTACATGGCTGGATCAACTCAAAAGACCATCGAGCGCTTTTGTTAAGCAAAGACTATACGCAAATCGGTTCCGGAGCTTATGTGAATTACTATACGCAATTTTATATGCACTAACTAGTAAAAAACGTTACTTCCCAGTAGCGTTTTTTTTTTTGATTCATACAGTAAGGTAAGGAGTGTGAGTGGTGCAATTAGCAGAGCTATTAAATGATTGGCCATGTACGGTAAAGGGCTCTGTACGGTGTGACGTTAACGCAATAGAAGATCACGCAAGCCGTGTAGCGGCAGGGGCGGTTTTTGTGGCGAGAAAGGGAAAGGTTTCAAATGGGCTTGATTATATTGCACAAGCGGTTTCAAATGGTGCGGGCGCCATTGTCGTTGATGACGAGCATTATTTTAATATGACGAAGCTAGCCGTTCCGCTTATTTGGGTGCCAAATGTATTAAGCTTTTTAGCGTATAGCTGTGCAAAGATAAATCACTTTCCAGCAGAAGCGCTAACAATTATTGCGGTAACCGGAACGAACGGGAAAACGACCGTAACGCATTTTATTGGGCAATTATTGCAGCGGCAAAAGCAACAAGTGATGGTGATTGGTACGAACGGTGTGTTTATCAATGGACAGCGCTGCACAGAGCACAAGGTATCATTAACGACGCTACAGCCGAAACAACTGCAAGCGTTATTTCAAGAAGCGGTCGATAAACAGATCTGCTACGTAGTATTAGAAGCTTCATCGATTGGCTTACAAAAACACCGCTTAGATTATTGTGATATTGACGCAGGTGTATTTTTGAATGTCACTGAAGATCATTTAGATGATCACGGAAGCTATGAAAATTATAAATTAGCGAAACAAATACTAGTTACACTAGCTAAAAAAATAATCGTCAATGGGGACGATGCCGTTTGTCGGTCAATTGGATTCACCAAAAAAGGAAAGAGAAGCTTTTTTGGAAAAGGGCAGCATGTTGATTATTTTTATCAAGTAATCTATGAAGGAAATATGAACACGACATGCTTCGTGCAGCATAAGGATGAGAAGTATGTTGTACACATACCGTTTGTAGGGGACTATCAATGTGCAAATGTATTAGCAGCAATTAGTACATTAGCGCAATTAGACTTTTCACTTGAACAATTATGTCAATTTAGTGAAACGTTAACGTTGCCTGAAGGAAGATTTGAACGAATTGAAAATGCGATGGGTATTGATATCGTTGTTGATTATGCCCATACACCAGATGCGATGAAGCAAATCCTGCAGGCGGTAAAAAAACAAGCGAGACAAAGGGTAATTGTTGTGTTTAGCTGTGGTGGGAACCGGGACCGGGAGAAACGTCCGAAAATGGGGATGATTGCGTCGATTTATGCCAATTACATTGTATTAACCACTGATAATGCACGAAATGAAAGCCCGAAAGCCATTAATGCACAAATTCAACAAGGTTTTTCCTCCACACAAATTTTTACGGAAGTACTAGACCGAAAACAAGCAATTTTTGCAGCATTAAATGAAGCGGATGAAGGAGACACAGTAGTCATTTTAGGAAAGGGACATGAAAAAACGCAGCAAATTGGTAATGTTCAAAGCGATTTTTCAGATAAGGAATGTGTCCTTGAATTTTTGAATAATAAACAACAGCAGCAGATAAACGATAATTGATTTTCAAGATGATTCTGTTATGATTAAAGAAGATTGGAGGAATTAACAATGCTCATGACTTCAGATTGGATGATGATTTTAGATGAGGTCGATGAATTAAGCGCCATGATTCTTTCTTCTACACAAGCAGAGGCCTATCGTAGTGCGCACAAGGCTGTGTATGAGGATGAGACATTAAGTGCTCAAATTAAGGCCTTTCAACGATTAAAAGACCACTATGAGGATGTCCAACGTTTTGGAAAATATCATCCTGATTACAATACAATTATGAAACAAATTCGAACAGAAAAACGAGCACTTGATCTAAATGATCAAGTAGCCACATTGAAGCTAGCGGAAAATGATTATCAAGATTTACTTGATGAGATTAGCTTCATTATCGGTCGCTCGGTTTCAGAAGCGGTAAAAATACCTGCAAGCAATCCGTTTTTTGCAAGTGCTTCCTCTTGTGGCACTAGCTGCGGTACAGGTGGCGGTTGCTCTTGTTCAGCATAAATGATTTTTGTTTCATCATAAAAAGTGTCCTGAAAGTTATTTGAGGGCACTTTTTATTTTTGTGTAAACTAAAGGCTGTACCAAAAGAATTGGCACAGCCTTTAGTTTATTTTTTAGTATTCGTTTGTTTCGTTAATACTTTCGGCAATATCAGGGCGGTTTGTTATGATGCCCATTGCGCCTTGTTGGAATAGACGATTCATTGTCATAAGATCGTCAATCTCGCTGTAAATCGTCGGAATATTTAAGTCTTCTAAAAACTTCACAAAGCGTGGTGAATCATAGTTGAATACACCCGATTTTAAAGGGACAACAAATAAATCTACTTTCGGATGATACAAGTGCCCAAACTGACTTGTGAACGCCGTCATCGCCTTTTTAATATCGCTTTCACCAGCGCCTAAAGCGATGCGGTTTTGTGCATATAAATTAAAGCGATCAATTTGTTCGCTATACGGGCTTGTTACAAGAATTTGATAGTGAATATCTAATTCTTCGATTAAGCGCCATAGTTTTGAAGGCATTAAGCTCCCTTCGTACGTGTCGGGGCTGTCCTGAATCGACACGATAAATAGCTTTTCTGGATAAGCTTCAAACAGCTCACGTAATGTAACAACTGACACCGTATCCTCTTCATAAGGGCGCGTTCCGTCGATTGTTTCGAAATGATACCCGATATTTAATTGTTTTAGTTCTTCTAATGTTAGATCTTTAACTGCGCCAGCACCATTTGTTGTGCGGTCAACCGTTTCCTCGTGGAATGCGATGATTTCTTCGTCTTTTGTAAGACGTACACTCACTGCAAATCCGTCTACGTTGTGTTTACTTGCCTGTTCAAATGCAAGTAGTGAGTGTGCAGGAGCTAATGCAGCGCCCCCGTGCTGTGCGATAATAATTGGACGTTCAAATTGCAATGCTTCTTTAGATTCGCGTTTTTGTGGCTTCGAAATAGCTTTGGACCCTGCCCATGCCGCAGCACTAGCAGCAGCGATTGCTAAAGCAATTTTTGTTTTCTTACCCATTAAATTCGTCCTCCTCTAACCGTACATTCCTATTATTTAAAGTCTTAAAAATAGAGTGGTAAACGTGCATGAACGCATGGAGTATGAATTGGCACTCTACTAGCACCTATTATAACGGATAACGGGGCTTACTGTCTAAACTCTGTTGCTATCAATTTGCACATTTGGTATTCTTTTAATGGATAATGTAGTAAAAATTTTGCTCAAATGCACAGATGAACCTGGTCATTTTTTAAATAAATGTGGTGTTATCCATGAGAAAAGAGGGATTGTAGATGAATGAAAGACAGGGCTTAATTGTTTACGTACATCAATTGAAACATGCTAAATCATTAAGAAAGTATGGGCATGTGAATTTTATTTCACGTAAATTGAAATATGTCGTGATCTATTGTAATCAAGAGGATATCGAAGCGCTGAAAACAAAAATACAACGTCTTCCATTTGTGAAAGACGTTGTAGAGTCATACCGACCATTTGTCAAAACCGAGTTCGAAAATGCGAAGCCGGATAAGGCAAAGGAATACGATTATAAAGTTGGCCTATAGCTTTTTGGGTATTAATGCATAGGTGGAATATAATGATTTAATCGTAAAATACCAATTAAGTATTGATAATATTGATTTGTTTCCGAAAAAATAGATGAGTGCTTCACTTCGAAAATATTTTCAAGTTGTCCAGCGTCTTTTACTGCTTGCTTGAAAATATCGATGCGCTTCGAAGGTTTTTCGTCACTATATGGGATACCTTCGCGGCAAATATAAATAGGCATGAATTTACTTTCACCAACTGGTTTAAATGCTACAGCAAGAGAAGCAACTTGTTGGCCGTTATGATTAGCAGTGAAGATGAACGCGTTATGGAAACGGTTTTCATTTGATTTAACTAGCTCACAAAGCTCGTAAATGTCCCCGTAGCCTTGACCAAGTTCGATAAATTGTTGAATCATTATGACACATCCTTTCTTTACAATAGTATCATGATGCAGGAGGGAAGAGCACATGAAAATTGCAGTAAGTATTTTTTCGTTTTTAGCAATTATAATTGGAACCGTACTTTTTATGCAGTTCCAAGTATATTCGGATGAAGTAGGCTCGATTGACAAAGGCTACAATTACTCACAGGAAATTGAGATTGTGTACCATGGCGATAGTTTAGATATTCGTCAGCACTTTAAAAATTTACCGACAGAGGAAATTAGTATTCAGTGGCCAAAAAATTCAGTGAATCCGAATTGTTTTATTGAAAATGAGCATAGCTGTGCGCGCTTAAGTGAGGATTCTTCAAAATTTAAAGAAGGCGAAACACGTGCGCAATCAATTTCGTATGTCATTCCATTAGAAAAAGGCTTGCAGTCTCGCAAGCTGATGAAAGATGTGTTTGCGACATTAAAGAATGGCGATGTCCAGTTTTCAACGGTACATATTTCCACACAGCCCAATGTATCGGGTGAGTGGGTAACGGGTTTACCGTTAATTGGCGAACAAAATTTAACATTGGTAAATTACACAATGTTTAGCGGTCGCGGTGCGGTAAAAGATTTATTCTGGCAAGATGGTGGGTTTGATTTACAGCATCAAACAGATGTGTTATCGATTTATTCGAAAACAGCCTTAAAACCAGCATTTTATGAAAAGCTAAAAAATGTGAACTTTTTAAGTGATGATTATTTAGCAATTATTAACGGCACAAATGTGGATGGATTAGATGGCTATCGCATGTTGTTCTTACCAAACATTACCGTGTCGAAATTACAACAAACGGTTATTATTTCACAGCTTGAATCAATGTACGAATTCGGAGATAGCCCACACTGGGTGAAAGAATTAGTTGCCTCGTATTTAACGGGTACCGTGTTTGGTAGCGACAAAGCAAAAGAAGTTGCAGCAACGATTACTAATCAATTAACAGATGCCCAATTAACAGATTGGCTAGCGCGTCTTCAAATGTTAGAGGGACAAGCGATGAACCCGAAAGTACTGGATGAACAGCTTTCTGACATTCTTGCGGCATCGACAATGTATGTGACAATGAATGCAACAACAGAAGGGTCTTATCCGTTCTTATTCAATGACCCACGTGAAATTTTCGTGAACTTGCATAAACAAGAAACGATTCAAGTGGTATTAAAAGACGGAGAAGTATTATATTCTGCAGATTCTTTATTAAATGCGTTAGGGTATGATGTGAAAACGGGCGAAAACGGGTATTATGTAACAAGTGAAACACGTGCGTTCCGATTCCCTCATGAGCCAGGCTTCTATGTATTCAACCAACGACGCTATAATACGGTATCAATGCCGATTAAAGAGGTTGCGGGTCAGTACTTTATCGAAGAGGCTTGGCTACAACGTCTATTTTTAGTCGAGTTAACGAAATCGGATAATCGTATTACGATTACAGCACCTGAAGAGCAACAATAGACGAAGAAAGATTGGTGAAAACATGCGCGTAGTAGCAGGAGATCGAAAAGGGATGCCTTTAAAGGCCATTACGGGTGATACGACTCGTCCAACGACAGATAAGGTAAAGGAATCGATATTTAATATGATTGGGCCGTTTTTTGATGGCGGTACAGCAGTCGATTTATTTGCTGGTAGTGGTGGACTTGGTATTGAGACGTTAAGTCGTGGGGCAGCGCATGCGTTATTTATTGAAAAAGATAGTCGCGCTTTCCAAGTGTTGCAAGAAAACATTAAAAAGTGTCGCTATGAGGATGTGTCAGAACTATTCCGAGTAGACGCAACACGCGCGGTGAAGGCGTTATTAAAACGTGATATTATGATTGACTATTTATTTGTTGATCCACCGTATCATAAAAAAGAATATTATGATTTAGTCGAGGTACTTGTAGAAGGCGGAAAATTATCACAGCAGGCGATTATTATGTGTGAGCATTCAAGAGAAGTCAGCTTGCCTGAAAATTACGGGGTGTACCGCTTAGTTCGACAAGAGACGTATGGAAGTACAATCATCTCGATTTATCGTTACGAAGAGGAAGAGGGAGAAGTCGAGTGACGGAAAAAATAGCTGTAGTACCGGGCAGTTTTGACCCGATTACAAATGGGCATTTAGATATTATTCGTCGTGCTTCAGATGTATTTGATGTGGTCTATGTAGCCGTATTAAATAATTCGGCAAAACAGCCATTATTTTCGATAGAAGAGCGTACGGCGCTCATTCAGGAAGTAACGAAGGAATTACCGAATATTCACATTGAAACGTCAGCAGGACTGTTAATTGACTATGCGCGTGAAAAAAATGCCAAGGCGATTGTGCGCGGGTTACGTGCCATTTCTGACTTTGAGTACGAAATGCAAATTACATCAATGAACCGTGTGCTAGATGAAAATATTGAAACATTTTTCATCATGACAAAAAATCAATATTCGTTTTTAAGTTCGAGTATTGTAAAGGAAGTCGCAAAATACGGTGGCAATGTAAGCGAGCTTGTACCGGCAATTGTCGATCAAGCATTAAAACAGAAATTTAAGCAATAAATAAAAGCTTTTGCGTAACAAGGGTCGGTTTCCTTTGAGCGCAAAAGCTTTTTTTTACATAAAAAATAATACATATAACAGTGGGATACAGAGGCTATAAAGGGCGCGTATCGCAACATAAGGACGTATTGAGAGCTGAGCTGTCCGTGCAATAACAATCACCTGTAAGTGAATGCTGAGGCCCTGCGTCGTTAAAAGGACAACACACCAAAAAAGCAATAAATCCCCAGACAGATGCTGCTGGACTGTTGCAAGTCCATTGGTCATTTCGAGTAAGCTCGCTGCAAATAATTTGAATGCGATAGAAACGTTTGTAAATTGTTCGAGACTGTAAATGACAACGTGATAAATCGTTGTAAAAAAAATAAGTGTAATGGCAACGGTTAGGATAGTAGGGGCGCTATCGCGAATACTATTTGAAAAAGGTGTCGCTTCTTTTTTTAAAGGGATCAGCTGAGAAGGATCGCTGCGTAAGATGCGATAAACGATGGTTAATAAGCAAAGGGAAAAACTATGTATTAACAGTAGGTAGTACCAACTAAACGTAGTGGATTGTAGTAAGTCTTGTCCGACAAATCCAAATAAAAACAGCGGGCTAGGGCTATGGCAAATTCCGAGCAAATAAGCCGCCTGACGCTTCGTGAGGGCTTGTTGCTTTGTAAGTTGCACAATTGTTGCAGCCCCCGTAGGAAAGCCGCCAATCGCGCTAATAAAATAGGTTTGTAAAAACGTGAAATAGGAAATAGTAGTGGAAGTGGCGCTTATACGAATGAGCCAGCTCGTCAAAATTAAATACGGCAGCAAATATGGGAAGAGGGCTTCCATAAAAAGTGTATAGCCCAAATCTGCACCTGCATGTGTGACTTCTGGAAAGAGCAAAAGTAAGCTAATGAGTAGTAAGCATAAAAGGATTGTCCAAATAATTATTCATCCTTTACAAAATTTTGTCATTCTTTCGTTCAGATGCTACACTAATTGTATGCAATTAGATGTTTATTTAGTCTTTCACTGATTTTGGAGGCGTTCGTATAGATGAATAACAAAGCGAAAATTTCATTAGGGATCTTTTTTATTGTATTAATGGCCTTGTCATTTTATCGATTGGATTATTATATTACAAAACCGGGTGGTACATATGACGTCAGTGATTTTTTAGCTGTTCAACAAGGTGACGAGGACGATGAGGGCGCCTTTTATATGACAACGGTTGCGATGGGGCCTGCAACGCCACTCACGTACGCTATGGCCAACTTTACGGACTTTTATGATGTAGTAAAAATAGCGGATGTGCGTCAAGAAGAAGAGGACGACGAGGAATACAACGTACGTCAATTAAAGTACATGACCGATTCACAATTTAATGCTACCTATGTGGCGTTTAACCGCGCGGGCTTAGATTATCAAATTACGTATAAAGGGCTTTATGTATTAAATGTACTCGCAAAAGGGGCCGCAGATGGTGTATTAAAGCCAGGTGATGAGATTGTTGAGGCGGACGGACAGCGTATCACAAGTTTAGAAGCATTCCGTGACATCATTACCCCAAAAACAAAAGGGGATCAAATACGCCTTGTTGTGAAGCGCAACGACAAATTAATCGATGAAACGTTAGTGATAAAAGAAATTCCAGGTGCAGATGGCCGTTACGGAATTGGTATTACATATTCAGAAAGTAAATCGATTAAAACCGATCCAAAGGTAACCGTGAAAACTGAAGACATTGGCGGACCTTCAGCGGGCTTAATGTTTACGTTAGAGCTGTTGAACCAGTTAATTGATGAGGATATTACAAAGGGCTATGACATCGCGGGTACCGGGGAAATGCTAGAAGACGGTACAGTGGGACGTATTGGTGGGATTGAGAAAAAGATTGTTTCTGCAGATAAACAAGGGGTTGCGATTTTCTTCGCGCCAGACGATGAAATCACAGAAGCGATGCTTGAGTATAACCCAAACATCGAATCTAATTATGAAAC
>SMEP01000301.1_pt1 | contig 10216 bp, 11 predicted proteins | sample 2456231 | NCBI WGS metagenome assembly SMEP01 (sample SAMN10132595, study PRJNA489261) | soil metagenome | isolation source: day1 control-silty clay loam soil ammended with raw manure from dairy cow... | place: USA | collected 2015-05-15
GGGTTTATCTAAAGCAGTGGTAGGCGACCCGTTAAAAGAGGCCCGCCTGGATGAGTATCAGGCGCGCCTTTGGCTAAACCAATACCCATAAAAATAATACGCAACAGAGTTGTTTACTAAACGCGCACAGTTAAGCAACGCAGCCAGTGGCTGAGTAACTAACATCTGTTTAAGTGTGCGATTCAACATAACAATCTCCATACAATGGATTTAACATACTGCAAGCGTAGCTACAGTGCAACCAAGCCTAGCGATCTAAACGATAAATTTTATCTGCGTCTAGGCTACGACCCCAAGGTAAACCTGAGTTCTGCCAGCCATTTTGCAAACGCATACCCGCTTGCGGGCCTTCGCTTAATGCATCACCTTGAAAGCCATGCACGACGAAACGTGCATTAACTAAACCGGCCTCACGCAACACTTTAGCGCTAGGCTCGCCGCGCTCACTACCGGAGCGGCACATGGTGATCACTTCCGTGTTCTCATCCAAGCCACGCTTAACCAGCTCAGCTTTAATCTGCTCAACAAATTCCGGGTTGCGATTCATTGGAAAAATATTGCGTTCAGCATTCCATTGAGTGCGATCCGCCAATAAGAATGGAATATTAATATCCACCGCATCAGCAAAACCAATAAACATAATCTCGACTGGATCGCGCACATCCACAAACAAAACTGGGTGTTCGGTTTGCTGGGTTTTCGCGTAGGCTTCTTCGGCGCTGATCGCCAACTCAACCGCCTGCACAGAAAATACCGCAAGGGACAGCAGCACAGCACTGAATAAACGTTGTATACGAGTCATAGATAAGCTCTCCATTGATTTCATATCAATATAATACACAATTATAAATTAATTGCAGTTTATCCTTATCTACCACCCTTTAACGCGGCATCAGCTCTCCAATCAATCGCGTAAGCTAATGACCGACCAGCCGCGCTGCATAGCCAGTTCGCGCAAAGTATCATCAGGGTCAACCGCAACCGGATAGGTAACCTGCTCTAACAGTGGCAAGTCATTGTGCGAATCACTGTAAAAGTAGCTGCCCTCTAATGTCGCTTGATGCTCAGCCAGCCAAACATTTAAACGGGTGATTTTACCGGCTTGAAAGCTTGGAACATCAACCAGCTCGCCTGTGTATTGGCCATCTTGCATACCGCACTCAGTGGCAATCAAATATTCAACACCCAAACGTTGAGCAATGGGTCCGGTAATAAAACGGTTAGTCGCCGTGATAATCATCAAAACATCACCAGCAGCACGGTGCTTAGCCAATAACGCTTCACCTTTGGCCAAAATAATTGGCTCAATGCAATCACGCATAAAGTCCGCATGCCATTCGTCCAACACTGCTTTATCGGTGCGCCCTAAGATTTCTTGGCAGAAGTTCTGATAGGCCAAGACATCTAACTGTCCGGCTAAATAATCGGCATAAAACTGATCATTTATGCGTCGATAGGCATCCACATCGACCAAACCGCGCGCACACAAATACTCGCCCCACTGATGATCACTGTCACCGGCTAATAAAGTGTTATCCAAGTCAAAAATAGCCAAACGCACGGCAGTTACCTTAATACTGAAAATAAAGAGTACACAGCATAGCGATTTTATCGACGTCTGCCCATGCAAGGCATAATGCGCGTTGCCGCTTCAGCGCGCTTTGTGGAACAATGGCAGTAAGAATTTTAGTAAAGGATGCGGACATGATTGACTCAGACGGGTTTCGTCCAAACGTCGGCATCATCCTGACCAACGACCAGGGGCAAGTGCTTTGGGCGCGCCGCGTCAACCAAGACGCCTGGCAGTTTCCGCAAGGTGGGATTAACCCACATGAAAGCCCAGAACAAGCACTCTATCGTGAACTGCACGAGGAAGTTGGCTTACAAGAACATGATGTCGAGATTTTAGCCTGCACTCGCGGCTGGTTACGTTATCGTTTACCGCAGCGCTTAGTGCGCACCCACAGCCAGCCGGTGTGTATTGGTCAGAAACAAAAGTGGTTTTTGCTACGTTTACGCAGCAATGATGAACAAGTACGTATGGATCTTACTGAAAAACCTGAATTTGATGGTTGGCGGTGGGTCAGTTATTGGTATCCTCTAGGGCAAGTGGTTGCCTTTAAACGAGATGTGTACCGCCGTGCTCTAAAAGAGCTGGCCTATCAACTCCCTACTCGAGATTAACCTTAAGTTGTCAGACTCGACTCGCACCGATAGCAGCATGTTGAACATGCTGCGCATGATCTCCCAAGAAGTGAACGCTGCTAAGGATTTACCAGCGGCGCTGACGATTATCGTCAAACAAGTGCGCGTGGCGATGAACAGTCATGTGTGTTCGGTGTATTTGTATGAGCCTGACCGTGACCGTTATCTATTGATGGCCACAGAAGGTTTAAACAAACGCGCAGTTGGGAAAGTCAGCATGGCTTCGAATGAAGGCTTGGTCGGTTTGGTCGGTAGCCGTGCCGAGACCATCACCCTCGAAGATGCGATGAGTCATCCGAAGTTTTTATATTTTCCCGAAACCGGTGAAGAACGTTACGCCTCTTTTCTTGGCACGCCGATTATTCACCACCGCCAAGTGCTTGGCGTATTGGTCGTACAACAAAAAGAGCGGCGTCAGTTTGACGAAGGTGATGAAGCCTTTTTAGTCACCATGAGCGCCCAGCTCTCTGGGGTGATTGCCCATGCCGAAGCCACAGGCTCAATTAGAGGCTTAGGCAAACAAGGTAAAGGCATTCAAGAAGCGCGCTTTATTGGTGTACCTGGCGCACCTGGTGCAGCACTGGGCACAGCCGTTGTCGTATTGCCAGTTGCTGATTTGGATGTAGTCCCTGACAAAGCCATCAGCAATATTGCTGAACAACTAGAGCTCTTCACCTTAGCTTTAGAGTCAGTGCGCGCCGATATTCGCAGCTTATCAGCGCGTTTATCTGATCAGTTACGCCCACAAGAACGCGCGCTGTTTGATGTTTATCTGATGATGCTCGAACACACCGCCTTAGCCGGGGATGTGATTGCGGTCATTCGCAGCGGACAATGGGCGCAAGGTGCTTTGCGCAAGGTGGTCAGCGATCACGTACAGCGCTTTGAACACATGGATGATGATTACCTACGCGAGCGTGCCTCCGACGTTAAAGACCTTGGTCGTCGTTTATTGTCATATCTGCAACAAGCGCAGCAACAAACCTTGATCTACCCAGACAACACTATTTTAGTCAGCGAAGAGCTGTCGCCAGCAATGCTCGGTGAAGTACCGGCAGATAAGCTGGTCGGCTTAGTTTCTGTATTGGGTTCGCGCAACTCGCATGTAGCGATTTTAGCCCGTGCAATGGGTATCCCTACGGTGGTCGCCGCAGTCGATCTGCCCTATACCCGCTTAGACGGCATTGAGCTGATTATCGATGGCTATCATGGCGATGTATTTACCAACCCCAGTGCTTTATTGCGCCAGCAATACGCTGAAGTGGTTGAAGAAGAACGCTTAATTAACAAAGACCTCGACAGTTTACGCAGCTTGCCTTGCGTCACTTTAGATGGCTATCACCTGCCTTTATGGGTCAACACGGGTTTATTGGCGGATGTGAAGCGCGCACAACAGCGCGGCGCTGAAGGCGTTGGCCTATATCGCTCGGAAGTGGCTTTTATGGGTTCGTCTCGTTTTCCCAGCGAAAGCGAACAAGTACTGATGTACCGCGAGCAATTAGAAGCATTCCACCCTCTGCCGGTGACCATGCGCACTCTGGATATTGGTGGTGATAAACCGCTCAGCTATTTCCCGATCAAGGAAAGTAACCCCTATTTAGGCTGGCGTGGCATTCGTATCACCCTTGATCATCCGGAAATTTTCTTGGTGCAAGTGCGCGCGATGATTAAAGCCAGTGCTGGTTTAAATAATCTTCATATTTTATTGCCAATGATTTCTGGCGTGCATGAACTCGATGATGCCCAACACTTGATTCACCGCGCTTGGGGCGAGCTGATCAATGAAGGCGTTGATGTGCAAATGCCGCAAATTGGCGTGATGATTGAAGTACCATCGGCTGTCTATCAAGCTAAAGAATTAGCACGTATGGCTGACTTTCTTTCGGTCGGCTCCAACGACTTAACTCAGTATTTACTGGCCGTAGATCGCAACAATGCGCGAGTCGCGGCGCTGTATGATTATCTGCATCCGGCCGTCCTGATGGCGCTTCAAGAAGTGGTCAACGCCGCCCATGCCGAAGGTAAACCGGTCAGTATTTGCGGGGAAATGGCCGGCGACCCAGTTGCTGCAGTGCTGTTATTAGCCATGGGGTTTGATAGTTTATCGATGAACTCAACCCACTTGCCCAAGGTAAAATGGTTACTGCGTAAAATGACTTTAGAGCATGCGCAAGAACTGCTCGAAGAAGTGTCGGCAATGGATAATCCGCAGTTGATCCACAGCACGCTCAATCTTGCACTAGGCAATCTGGGCTTAAGCAAAGTACTCAACCCAGCCTCCAGCGTACAAACCTAATTACCCTGATAAAAGCGTCGCCTGATACCTGCCGTCCACTGTTGTGTTAATCCAGCGAGCACGGCAAGATGGTTGCTTACCTGCCTAGGCACGAGCAGACCATCAAGGGAGAAGGGATTCATGAGTTTTCAACGTTTAAAAGAGCGCCAGCGCGCCGAACGTGAGGGTTATACCGAAGGCCTGTCTTTACGTGTCCATCGCGCACTCAGTTGGCTGCAGCGCGCCGAACAATGTGAAGATAATGACAGTCGCTTTATTTTTCTATGGATTGCTTTTAACGCAGCTTATGCCTTTGAAATCGACGAAACGTTGCGTTTATCCGAGCAAGAATCCTTTAAATTATTCTTAGAAAAACTCTCTTCCCTCGATACGCACAAACGACTGGATCATTTAATTTGGCAGGAATTTCCTGGCAGTATTCGCATCTTGTTAGACAACCAATTTGTTTTCCAAAGCTTCTGGGAATATCACAACGGTAAAATCACAGCGCAACAATGGGCTGAACGCTTTGCCGATGGTAAGCGCGCCGCACAACATGCCCTCGCCAGTGGCAATACACCACTGTTACTGCGGATTGTCTTCAGCCGCATGTACACTCTGCGCAATCAATTGATTCATGGCGGTGCGACCTGGAACAGCAGTGTGAATCGGGAGCAGCTACGCGACTGCGTCAACCTGCTTGGCAAACTGATCCCGTTAATCATCGAACTGATGATGGACAACCCCAACACCCTATGGGGTGATGCTTGTTATCCAGTGGTTAACCCCTAAAAGCGTCAATGCGGCTTTTTTACAAGCCGCACCCTTAGTGCGCTAGCAACTTTAGCTTTCGAACCTAATCTTTACCTACAGAACTGCGAACTACGCCGCTTTTAAGCTCTATTTAGTCGACTATTAGTGAACTATGCCAGCTTCTGGCGGTATATAACCATGCTATGGTTTTTCAAAGTTTGACTAACACATATGCAGCTTCTCAAATAAAAATAAATATTTAGCTTCATTGCAGGTGTTCAATATGTTCGAAGAAAAGAGCTCCGATCAACTCGCTTTTGAAAAAGCTCAACGTCGGAAAAAAGCTGGGTATTGGTTGCTGATATTTAACCTGTTACTGCTGTTGCTAATGTTAAATAACCTTAACCACCTAGCACAGACGATTCACTCCGCAAGCATATTTCTACTTATGCAGTGCGCGCTGCTGACAGCTCTACTTAGCTGGGCGATAAGCCGTCATTACTACAGCTATATTGACCATGAAAAGATCTTCGGTGCGAGCAATACTAGACGTGCAATAAAAGCTCATATCGTTTTTCTACAGCTGAAAAAAACTTTGCATCGTAAATCTAGCAGTTCAAATAAAAACATTAAATAAGCAGCTAAAAAGCCCTATTCTAGAGCTTTCAATCATCAATAATAATGGTAGGCTGCATCTTCAACTAAAACCTTTATCTCCTTGAGTTTTAGTATTCACTTGAAAAGAGCGTTATGCCGTACTGGATCAAATACACTTTGACTGCACTACTGTTGCAGCTTGTCAGCGTTAACTCTGTCTTAGCCGAGCAAAAAAGCAGTGTTGAGTTAATGCACTGGTGGGTTTCTAAAGGTGAGCAGGCCAGCATTGCGGTACTTCTGCAAAGGCTTTCACAACAAAATATTAGCTGGCAAGCGCAAGCGCATGCGGGCAGCGGAACATCACGCTATGGCGATATTCTTATCCAACGTGTCGCCAAAGGCCAGCCACCCACCGCATCTCAAATGATTGGCTACGACATCAAAAAGTGGGCAGCTCAAGGTGTTCTACACCGGCTTGATGAATTAGCTATCGAGGGTGAATGGGATGAAGTCATTCCCAACGATATTCAGCTACTGTCAAAATACCAAGGCCACTGGATTGCTGCACCAATCAACGCTCATTCCACCAACTGGCTCTGGATTAATAACACGCTACTCAAGCAAATTGACGGTCAACAACCCGATAATTGGCACGATTTAATTCAACTCCTCGATAAAGCTCAAACGGCCGGAATCATCCCATTAGCCATTGGTCGCGAAGCTTGGGAACATACATTACTGTTTGAGTCTGTCGCTGCTGGAGTGGGTGGCGCTGAATTTTATCGACATGCATTTATTGACCTCAATGCTGACGCCTTAGACCCTGAGTTGCTATTAGTTATTTTTCAGCGAATGAGCAAACTGCGCACCTACCTCGATCAAGACTTCGCAAAACGCTACTGGGATGATGCAACCGATTTGGTGCGTCAAGGTAAAGCTTTGTTGCAGGTGCAAGGTACTTGGGTAAACGGCGAGTTCATCGCGCTAGACTTAATCCCAGGTGTTGATTATCAATGTTTTAATTTTCCCGACACCCAAGGTATGTTTTTATTTAACAGTGACCAATATGTTTTTTTCAAAGACAGCAAAACCGATACTGACACACGCACCCGCTTAGTTAAAACCTTAATGGATGCTGACTTTCAGCGTGATTTAAATCTTCGCACGGGTGCAGCCCCAGCACGTGCAGATGTGCCCTTAACGCATTTTAATTCATGCGGGCAACGCAGCATTGCTCATATGCGCAGTAGTAATATGCGCCGCTCTTTAATGGGCTCAATTGCCATGGGTAATGCCAACCCTGCGCATACCAAAGAAGCGATTTATCGCGTGGTCAGCGACCACTTTTACGGACGTATCACTGATACGCAGGCCGTCAGTCGTTTACAAGCTGCAGTGATTACAAACGCTGAGCAATCGATAGTCGCGGTGCCTGCTCGGCCCCAGGCAATTCAATACGGGCATGCCCTAGATAGCGACCATTAGCGCTATAGCTGCGTTCATCCAATGAAGTCCAACCATCATCAAAGCGCCGCAGTAAGCTGATAGCGCGGGTGCCATAACTCTCGCCACGAATAAAAATACTGGAGAGCATGCGCTCCATCGACAAGCCCACACCGGTATCCGGCAACTGATCATCCTCTGCACGACGCTCGTCTTGCATCAGCTCAAACAAAGTATGGTCTTGAGCATCTAAACGCTCGGCAAATAAGCTCCGTGCTCGGACTAATTTCGGCCATGCGGTATCTAAACTGCCATTGCACAAGCCATACACACCTGGTGTTAAACGTAGCGGCCGTGACTGGGTTGAATTTAAATACCAAATTGAATTTAGATCGCCAACGAGCAGGTTAAAGCCACTGTATTGATTAGTTTTCGCCGCAATATCTTGCAAATAAGCCTGCGGGCTTTGCTCTGAGGCGAGGTAGTCACTGACTAAAGATCCTCGCGAATGCTCGCCTAACGGCAATGACATATCACGGATATTCGTTAAAGCAGCAAAGCGTCCTTGCTCGGCAATACCCAACCAAGAGCCACCCGCCTCAAGATCGCGCCCAGCATAAACACTGGGCTGATCCGACCATTGCGCCAGCGGCGCACTCGACCGCGCATGCACCTCATCACGGTTGGCCAGCAACAATAATGGCTGGCGACGCTCAGGCTGCCAGGAAAAAACAATTAAACACATAGATTACTCAATAACATAAGCTTGCACAGTTGGACGGCACGTAGCCTATCCCAAGTCACTCATGCAAGGCGCAAGGCTCAACTTGCAAAATAGTACCTTCTTGGCCAATCACTTTAATGCGCTTGCCTGCGGCCAAATCAGGACCACTGACCAACCAGTAACTGTCACCGACTTTAATTTTCCCGCGTCCAGCGCTGATTGCTTCGTGCAGCAGATACTCGCTGCCTAACAACTCGCTGCCACGTCGATTCAATCGTGGCGCAACAGCAGGCTGTTGGCGTAAACGCCGCCACCAAACCCAAGCTGTAGCTAAAGATAACAAAGCAAAAACGGTGAATTGCCACGCCCAAGCTAGCTCAGGAAAAGCCAACACCAAGAGTCCAACGATCGCAGCGGCAGTACCAAACCACAAAAAATAGCCTGCCGTGCCAAACACTTCAACAATCAATAGTAGAACAGCAAAAGCTAGCCAATCCCAAACGGCTAAATTTTGTAGGTACTCACTCATGCCTTTTTACCATCAAAGGAGGCCTTAACAATTTCACTGATGCCACCGATGGAGCCAATCAACTGAGTGGCTTCGAGCGGCATCATAATCACTTTACTATTGTCAGCTGAAGCAATGTTACCCAAAGCCTCGATGTATTTTTGCGCAACGAAATAGTTCACCGCATGCACGCTACCACTGCTAATGGCTTCAGAAACCATACGTGTGGCTTCGGCTTCAGCTTGGGCCGCACGTTCACGGGCTTGCGCCTCAAGAAATGCTGCTTCACGCTTACCTTCAGCTTTGAGGATTTGCGATTGTTTTTCACCTTCTGCGGTCAAAATATCCGCTTGGCGACGGCCTTCTGCTTCTAAAATCGAGGCACGCTTTAAACGCTCTGCCTTCATTTGACTGGCCATAGCCGCAACTAAGTCAGCAGGCGGGGTAATATCTTTAATTTCAATCCGAGTAACTTTAACGCCCCAGGGTGCGGTCGCTTGATCGACAGTGTGCAATAAACGCTCATTGATAATATCACGCTGACTGAGCATCTGATCCAGTTCCATCGAGCCAAGTACTGTACGGATATTGGTGACGACCAAGTTTAAAATGGCATATTCCAGATCACTGACTTCATAAGCGGCCTGCGCCGCATTCACTACTTGAAAAAAACATACTGCATCAATACGCACAATGGCGTTATCAGCACTGATGGCTTCTTGCGCAGGAATGTCGAGCACGCGTTCCATCACACTGAGCTTACGGCCAACGGTATCCATCACTGGCACAATAATGTTTAAACCAGGTTTTAAAGTGCCGGTATAACGACCAAAACGCTCAACTGTCCACTCATACCCTTGTGGCACAACTTTAAAACCCATGAAGATCACAACTGCGACCAGGCCGACAAACAGAAATAACACCAATCCAATATCCATGAAAACTCCGTGTCAGCAATAAAATTAAGTATTAATTATAAAGTGCTTGCAGCGTTAAGGCTTAAGTTATTTTTGCTGGCTTTGCGGCGTCACCCGAAGGATTTCTTCAATGGTGGTCAGCCCTGCGGCAATTTTTTGGGCTCCGGATAAACGCAAACTACGCATACCATCGCGGTAAGCTTGGTTTTTTAATTTAACCAAATCAGTATCCGCCATTATCAATGGCTTAATTGCATCATTGAGCAGCATGATTTCGTAAACACCGGCACGGCCACGATAGCCGGTATCACGACACTCCAAACAGCCCACCGCTTGCTGCGCGCCTTTCGGTAGTGGAGCACTCCATGGCTGAGTCAGCGTATTCCAATCATCCTCAGCAATTTCAACCGGTGCTTTGCAATGCGGGCACAACGTACGTACTAAACGTTGCGCCATCACACCCAATAAGGTGGCTTTAAGCAAATAGTACGGCACACCGAGTTCAAGCAAGCGGGTTATGGCACTGGGCGCATCATTGGTGTGCAAGGTGGATAAAACTAAGTGGCCAGTTAATGCGGCCTGAATCGCCATTTCTGCGGTTTCTAAGTCACGAATTTCGCCGATCATGATGATATCTGGATCTTGGCGCATCAAAGCACGAATACCGCTGGCAAAAGTTAAATCAATATTATGCTGCACTTGCATCTGATTAAAGGTCGACTCGATCATCTCGATTGGATCTTCAATGGTGCAGACATTCACCTCTTCTGTGGCCAACTGTTTCAGCGTGGTAT
>SMEP01000503.1_pt1 | contig 10178 bp, 7 predicted proteins | sample 2456231 | NCBI WGS metagenome assembly SMEP01 (sample SAMN10132595, study PRJNA489261) | soil metagenome | isolation source: day1 control-silty clay loam soil ammended with raw manure from dairy cow... | place: USA | collected 2015-05-15
TGAATGGCAAAGGTGATGCCCAGGTAGGTCACATCGGCCACCGGGTTGGCGGACTCCGCCACCAACTGCGCCAGCGATTGGCCCGAGTTCTTGTTATCTGGTGGCACGGTGATGCCGGTGTGCTGTTTGACCGCTTCGATCTGGCTGGCCCAGTCGGCCCATTCAGGGGGACAGTTGTAGCAAATGGCAGTCTGTGCGGCTGCGGCGCTAGCAAAAGTCATCAAGGCTAGTGGCAGTGCCACACGGCCCGCCAGTGAACTCAGAATATGTTTCATGATCCATCACTCCAGTCAGTGAGTTGTGTCTAGAAAAAAGCCCGTCAAGGCGTAAGAGCAGGGTCGTTGCGGGAATCATTCCCTCGGGAAAAGGGGGCTGCATCAAGGATGCGCATCGGGAGGAAAAGGACAGGGGGCGCAGGATTCACCTGGGTCAAAGCGGTGTGGCAAGAGCACCGAAGCTTGGGTAGGCACGGCTTCTTGTCGTTTCACGGCGGTCAACAGCAAGCCTACGCATTGCCGGCCGATTTCTTCATTAGGCTGAACGATGGTGGCCGGGCGGGGAAAGAGGTCCGCCCCGATGCCAATGCCATCGAAACCGACCACGCTGATGTCCTGGGGGATACGCAGCCCGATTTGTTGGGCGGTTCGCATGCAGCGCATGGCAATCAGATCATTGGAGCCAATCAGGGCTGTGGGCCTGTGCGCCTGACGCAAGAGCGTGGCAACATCAGCCAGATGAGTTCCTGCCCGCGTGTCGCCAGGCTGTGCATCTGTCTGGCTTGTGCCTTTTGCTGGGGCCTGGTCCATGAAAGGCACCTCCAGCAATGCAAGAGGCCGCAGCCCGGCCTGTTCCATACCTCGGGTGTATCCACGGCTGCGCTGTTGGGCTCGATCGGAAACGTGCAAGTGTCCCGTCACCATCGCAATCCGGTGGTGGCTTCCGGCCACAAGGTGGGCGATCAAGTCGATCATGGCCTGCTCGCCGTCTACGGTCACGCAAGGGTGATCCGGGTGCTGGTTATAGGCCAGCACATAGGGGCAGGTCGACTTGCTTAGTCGGGCCAGAGCGGGAGAGGAGGCGGGATTGGATACCACCAGCACGATGCCTTCCACATTGCTGGCCAGCAGCAAGGCGACTGCCTGGGATTCGCGTTCGATGTGGTAATCGGTAAAAAACGGCAGGATGGCATAGCCACTCTGGGCAGCCGTATCGGCAATACCTTTAAGGCATTCTGCAAAGACCGGGTTAAGCAGCGTCGGCAAGATCACACCGATCACACGACTACGCTGGCTGCGCAGACTGCGGGCAGATGCATTAGGTTCATAACCCATAGCCTGGATGGCGGCCTGCACGCGCAGCAAGGTTTTTGCGCCTACCTTTTCTGGCTCGTTCAGTGCGCGCGACACGGTGGCCACGGACACCTCCGCCGCTTTGGCAACATCCAGGATTCCAACTGTAGCCATGACACCCAGCCGTCAAAATGAAAACGATTACATTTGAGCAAAGCTATATGTCAGGCAAATGACGCCCCGTGATTTTTTGACCAGTGAACGAGTGATCGTCTGAGCTGGTTTGGGGCCTGTCCGGCGACCCTTTGCCGCCACAGCGCTTCTGTCTGCACGTCACAATCCATATGCCGTCTTTATACGCAGACCATTAAACACTGCTCTGAATTTACGCCGCCAATCCTAGACTTGATCTGTCTGCTGCTGGTCAGCATTACTAGGAGGCGGGGATGAGTGCGTCCTTTTTTACAGTTCTGTCGGGCGGTGTTGCCCTGGGGCTATTTATCTATTTGTTCTATGCCTTGCTTAGGGCCGAAAAGTTTTGATTTCGGGCTCCCTAAACGTTCATTGTTTGGAACAGGTGTGCAAATGAGTGATGTTCTATTTCTAACGGTGCTGTTTGCGTTTTTTGCGATGGCGATCGGATTTGTTCTTGGTCTTGAGAGACTGTAAGAGGGGCTGTCATGCTGGATGATCTGATGCAGTTCCTGATTGTTTTGGCCGTCTCAACGGTCTTGCTGGTGGTGGCGGGCAAGTGGATTGCCCATCTTTTTAGCAGTCCGAATCACGGCGTGATCGAGCGTGGCACGTATAGGCTGTTGGGGGTGAACCCAGACGAGAAAATGTCCTGGAAGCGATATGGTCTGGCGCTTTTGCTGAGCAATGCCGCCATGTTGCTTCTAGGATATGTTCTTTTGCGTGTGCAGGGCTGGATTCCTGGCGATAGCTTGCAGCGCGCAGCGCAATCTCCAGACCTGGCCTTTAATACAGCCGTGTCGTTTACGACGAATACCAACTGGCAGGCGTACGCGGGCGAATCAAGCCTGTCCAATTTCTCCCAAATGGCGGCGATCACCTTTTTGATGATGATCAGCGCGACGACGGGCCTGGCGGCGGCAGGTGGTTTTATACGCGGTTTAAGTCGTAAAAACTCGGCCGATATCGGCAACTATTGGGTGGACTTCACCCGTGCCTTGTACCGCTTGCTCTTGCCCTGCAGTTTTCTGCTGGCCTTGCTCTATATCTGGCAAGGCATGCCGCAAACACTGGCTACGGATGTGGTGGTCAATACGCTGGAAGGCGTCCAGCAACACATTATTCTTGGGCCTGTGGCCAGCTTTGAGAGTATCAAACACGTCGGTACCAATGGGGGCGGTTTCTTTGGCATGAACGCCGCCCATCCTTTTGAAAACCCTACGCCCTTGACCAACACCGTGCACATGCTAAGCATGTTGTTGGTTCCCTCAGCCCTGACCTACGCTTTTGGCTCCATGCTGGGACGGCGCAATCAGGGTTGGGCCTTCTTTGCCGCGTTCCTGGTGATGTTTATCGGCTTCCTGTCCCTGATCTACAGCGCCGAGCAAGCGGGCAATCCCTTGCTGACTTCGTTAGGCGTCGATCAGACCCAAAGCAGCACCATGGGGGGCGGCAATCTGGAGGGCAAGGAATTGCGTTTTGGGGTGGCGCAAAGCAGCTTGTTCGCCACGGTGACCACGGCAGCGACGACGGGTTCGGTGGACGCCATGCATTCCTCGCTGACGCCATTGGGTGGTTTGGTGCCGATTGCGCAAATGATGCTGAATAACGTCTTTGGCGGGATTGGGGTGGGCTTCATCAGCCTGGTCAGCTACGCCATTCTGACGGTGTTCTTGGTGGGCATGATGATAGGGCGTAGCCCCGAGTTTCTAGGCAAGAAGATCGAGGCGCGGGAAATGAAGTTCGTGATGCTGGCCATGCTGGCGCACGCATTCAGCATTCTGGGCTTTCCCGCGCTGGCCAGCGTGCTGCCATCGACCATGGACAGCCTGTCCAATTGGGGGCCGCATGGTTTTAGCGAAGTCTTGTATGCCTATACCTCGGGGACGGCCAATAACGGCTCTGCCTTCGCGGGCTTTAACGCCAATACGCCATTTTTCAATACGACGATAGGGCTGGCCATGTTGGTCGGACGCTACCTGACCTTATTGCCTTTGCTGGCCTTGGCGGGCGTACTAGCAGCCAAAAAAGCTGTGCCCGCAGGTCCCGGCACCTTGTCGACGGCCACTCCCTTGTTTACTGGTTTGCTGATTTTTGTGGTTCTGGTCGTGGGCGGGCTTACCTTCATGCCCGCGCTGGCCTTGGGGCCGATTGTGGAGCATTTGCTGATGCTCGATGGAATTACTTTTTGAGGGTTGACTGCCATGTCTACACCACATTTTATGGTCTCAGTGCCTGCTGCACCGACGTTGAAAAGCTTGCTGCGCCCCGCGTTGTTGTCTGCCGCCTTTTTTATGCTCTTGACCGGTATCGCCTATCCTTTGGCGACGACAGTGCTGGGGACGGCCCTTTTCCCGGAACAGGCCAAAGGCAGCCTGATTCAGCGGGATGGCCATGTCGTGGGTTCGCGCCAGATTGGTCAGTACTTTAGTCAGCCTCAGTATTTTCATGGGCGTCCCAGTGCGACCCTAGGGGCGGATCCGGCCGACCCAGCCCGCAGCCTCGCCCAGCCGTATAACGCGGCTGCCAGCGGGGCCAGTAATCAGGGTGTGCTTAGCCAAAGTCTGCTTGAGGCCGTGGCCGAGCGTAGCAAAGCCTATCGCGTGATGAATGGTCTGGCAGACGATGCAAAGGTGCCGGTTGATGCGGTGACGGCATCGGCCTCCGGTCTGGATCCTCATATTTCCATTGCCAATGCCCGCCTGCAAGCCGCCCGGGTCGCCAGGGTACGTGGCATGTCGCTTGCCCAGGTTCAGGTACTGCTTGATCGCTACACCAGTGGCCGTCAGTTAGGCGTGTTGGGTGAACCTCGCGTGCAGGTCTTGGAGCTTAATCTTGCGTTGGATATGGCTAAGGCCGTCCAGCCTGCAGTGCGTTAGGAGCAGGTGTCATTATGTCTATTACTGATCTGAAGGCTTCGCAAGAGGCAGAGCGCTCGACGACGTTTAGGGCCTTGCCTTGGGGCACGGTCTGCAAGGATGCCTTTAAAAAACTGTCTCCACGTGTTCAGTTCAAAAACCCGGTGATGTGCGTGGTGTATCTGGGCAGCATCGTGACCAGCTTGCTGGGCGTGCAGGCCTTGATGGGGCAGGGCGAGGCGCCCGCTGGGTTTATTTGGGCTGTCGCCGCTTGCTTGTGGTTTACGGTGTTGTTCGCCAATGCGGCAGAGGCAGTGGCAGAGGGGCGTGGCAAGGCGCAAGCCGACGCGCTACGCTCTACTCGCAAGCGCGTCATGGCAAAAGTCTTGAAAGACCCTGCACGCGATAGTCGATCCTGGCCCGTACCCAGCGACGAGCTGGTGCCCGGTGCCTATGTGCTGGTTGAAGCAGGGCAGATTATTCCCGCTGATGGCGAAGTCTTGCAGGGAGCGGCCTCAGTGGACGAGTCCGCTATTACCGGGGAATCTGCGCCAGTTATCCGCGAGTCGGGCGGGGACTTTTGCTCGGTAACGGGCGGCACTCGTGTTCTGTCGGACTGGCTGGTGATGCAGGTGACGGCCAAGCCGGGCGAGGCTTTTCTTGACCGCATGATTGCTATGGTGGAAGGGGCCAAGCGTGGCAAGACGCCCAATGAGATTGCCTTAAACATCCTGCTGGTGGCGTTGACGCTGATTTTTCTATTGGTCTGCGTCACTTTATTGCCTTTCTCCAGCTTTGCGACGACCCTGACCGGTGCAGGATCGCCAGTTACGATCACCGCCTTGATCGCCTTGCTGGTGTGTTTGATCCCGACCACTATCGGCGCTTTGTTGTCCGCAGTGGGAGTCGCGGGGATGAGCCGCATGATGAAGGCCAATGTGCTGGCCAGCTCCGGTCGCGCTATTGAGGCTGCAGGCGATGTAGACGTGTTGCTGCTGGACAAGACGGGCACGATCACCTTGGGCAATCGGGAAGCCTCGGCATTTTTACCGGCGCCGCAAGTATCTGAACAAGTCTTGGCGGATGCGGCCCAGTTGGCCTCGTTGGTGGATGAGACCCCGGAAGGCCGATCCATTGTGGTGCTGGCCAAGCAGCTTTTCAATTTGCGGGGCCGTGAACTGCAAGGGGCACAGACCATTGCCTTTAGTGCCCGTACCCGAATGAGCGGGATTGATATCGATGGTCGCCAGATCCGTAAAGGGGCAGCGAGCACGATGCGTTCGCACATTGAGTCACAGGGGGGCGTATTTCCTCGCGAGCTGGATACCTTGGTGAATGATGTCGCCCGACGGGGCAGCACGCCACTGGTGGTGGCGGAAGGCAATAAGGTGCTGGGTGTGGTGGAACTCAAGGACATTATTAAAGGCGGCATCAAGGAGCGCTTTGCTGAGCTGCGTGCCATGGGTATCAAGACGGTCATGATTACCGGCGATAACAAACTGACGGCAGCGGCTATTGCGGCGGAAGCCGGGGTTGATGACTATTTGGCCGAGGCCACACCCGAGGACAAGCTGCAACTGATTCGCCGCTATCAGGACGAAGGGCGTTTGGTCGCTATGACTGGCGACGGCACTAACGATGCTCCTGCGTTGGCACAGGCGGATGTGGCCGTGGCAATGAATAGTGGCACCCAGGCGGCCAAAGAGGCGGGCAATATGGTGGATCTGGATAGCAACCCTACCAAGCTGCTGCGCGTGGTCGAGGTGGGCAAGCAGATGATCATGACACGCGGTGCTTTGACTACCTTCAGTATTGCCAACGATCTGGCCAAGTACTTTGCCATTATTCCCGCTGCCTTTGTGGTGACCTATCCCGCATTGGGGGCCTTGAATGTCATGCAGCTGCATAGTCCGGCTTCCGCCATTTTGTCAGCGGTGATTTTTAATGCCTTGATTATCATCGCCTTGATTCCCCTGGCCTTGAAGGGTGTCAAATACCGAGCCGAACCCGCCAGCCGCCTGCTAAAGCGCAACTTGCTGATTTATGGTCTGGGAGGGCTGATCGCGCCCTTTATAGGTATCAAACTGATTGATTTGCTGCTGACTCCCTTTTTTGGATAAGAGCGTAAGATCAATAGCAATTTTCTGGATAGAGTGCACAGATCCATGTCGCTTGAGGATAGGCCAGACCCGGATGAGCTGCTGCAGGTGGTGGGCGAGGATCCGCATCAGCCGCGCCGCGGGCAGCTGAAGATATTCTTTGGAGCCTGTGCGGGCGTGGGTAAAACCTATGCCATGCTCCGGGCCGCCCATCAGCGTCAGGCCGAAGGTGTGGCGGTTGCCATCGGCCTGGTAGAGACGCATGGCCGGCAAGAAACGCAGGCTTTGACGCAAGGTTTGCCTGTTTTGGCGCGTAGGGAGTATCAGCGTCAGGGGCGGGTGGTGACGGAGTTTGATCTGGATGCTGCCCTGGCTTCGGGCTATCAGCTCTTGCTGGTGGACGAGTTGGCGCATTCCAACTTAGAGGGCAGCCGCCATGCCAAGCGTTGGCAGGATGTGGAAGAGCTGTTGGATGCCGGTATCGATGTGTATACCGCGTTGAATGTGCAGCACTTGGACAGTCTGAATGAGGTGGTGGGCGGCATTGTCGGAGTCCGTGTTCGGGAGACCGTACCCGACCGGATTTTTGACCGGGCTGCCGACGTGCTGCTGGTGGATTTGCCACCCGATGACCTCTTGGCCAGACTCAATGCGGGCAAGGTTTATCTGGCTGACTCGGTCGCGCAGGCCCGCCAGAACTTTTTTCGTCGTGGCAATCTGATTGCTCTACGGGAGCTGGCTCTGCGCCGGGTGGCCGACCGGGTCAATGCTGATGTGCATGTCTACCGGATTTCCCATGCCATACGAACGGTCTGGCCGACCCGCGAGCTATTGATGGTGTGCGTCAATGCTGATAGCGCCCAGGAAGCGATCGTGCTGCATGTGGATACGCCGCAGGAAAGTGGTCAGATCAAGGCGCAGGAAGCTTTGGTTCGTCTGGCGGCCAGTGCGCAACATGCGGGTGCGGAATTTGCCAATCTGGCTGGGCAGGATGTGGCGCATACGATTCTGGCCTATGCCCGTCAACGCAATGCCACCAAGTTGATTCTGGGTAACTCCTCCGCACGCTCTGTCTTGCCTTGGCGGACCAGCCTGTCTGAGCGCCTTGCTCGCAGCAACCCGGAAATTGGATTGCTGTTGGTGCGCATAGATGGGGGGCAACGACCCATACGACCTCTGGAACTGGAGCCAGCCATGGCCCAGGGCAAAGCCTTATCGATTGCTTCGGTGGTCTGCGTCATTACGGCAATCCTTGCCAAGCAATTGCTGCCATTTTTCGAGCTTTCCAATGTGATCATGCTGTTTTTGATCACGGTGGTGTTTATCGCCCTGCGCTTGGGGCGACTGGCCGGCGTCTGGGCATCCTTATTGTCGGTGGCGTTTTTTGACTTCTTTTTTGTCGAGCCACGCTATTCCTTTTCGGTGACTGACACTCAATATGTGTTTACCTTCGGTGTCATGCTGGGGGTTGCGCTGATTATTGGCCAGTTGGCCGCCAAGCTGCAGGCCGAGGCCAGAGCAGCACGTGATGGTGAACGCCGTGCTGCTGCCTTGACGCGTGTTAGTCGGGATCTGGCTGGGGCGCTGGCTTTGGAGCAAGTCTTGGCGGTATGTCGGGATACGCTGGAGCCTTTATTCGAGATGCAGGTGGTATTGGTAGTGCCAGATCAGCAGAATCAGTTAGTGGCTACCCGCCACACGGAGTTTGTTGAGCTTTCGGTGGCGCAATGGGTTTTTGAGCATATGGAACCCGCCGGCAATGGTACTGAGACCTTGAGTGGTGCTAGCGCCTTGTATCTGCCCCTTAAAGGCCCGATGGCTCCGCGTGGTGTGCTGGTGGTTCAGTCTGGGGGCGCCGCTTCTTTGGGAACGCCGGATGGACGGCGCTTGCTGGATGCTTGCTGCTTTACGCTTGCGCAGGCTTTGGAGCGCATTCACTACGTCGAGATCGCTCAGGATACGGTGCTGCGCATGGAGGGGGAGAAAATGCGCAACACCCTTTTATCTGCTGTTTCGCACGATTTACGGACCCCCTTGACGGTTATTCGAGGGCTGGCTGAAACCTTGGAACAGCCCAAGGGCTTGAGCGAAACAGAGCGTTGTGACATTGCCCGTTCCATACGTATTGAGTCCGATGAGCTGCGCCGTCAGGTGTCCAATCTGCTGGACTTGGCTCGTATGCAAAGTGAAGGGGTCAAGCTGCATAAAGAGTGGCATGCTCTGGGTGAAATCGTGGGTATTGCGCTTGGTCGTTGCGCAGCAGCCTTGCAGCCCCGCAAAGTGCTGACCGAGTTTGCGGCTGATCTGCCTTTGGTCGAGGTCGATGGTGTCTTGCTGGAAAGGGTGGTGACGAATCTGCTGGATAATGCCGCCAAATACACGCCCAAGAACAGCACCATCTCTTTGCGCGGGCAGTGCTCTGGCCAGTCCATGTATCTCTTGATCAGTGATGATGGGCCCGGTTTGCCGCCGGGCGATCCCGAGCGTTTGTTTGACACCTTTACGCGGGGGCAGAAAGAGTCCTCGGTTGCCGGGGTTGGCTTGGGTTTGGGCTTGTGCCGAACGATTATTGCTGCTCATGGTGGTACGATCAGCGCCAAGCCGCGTCTGCCTCATGGTCCCCGTATGGATGGTGATGAGTGACTGACATGAACAAAGCCCAGATACTGATTGTGGAGGATGAAGCCAATATCCGTCGTTTCGTGCGGATTGCCTTGGAGCAGGAGGGTATGGCTGTTATTGAGGCAAGCACTCTGGCACAGGCGCGCATGGATACGGCAACCCGACGCCCTGATTTGATGATTGTAGATTTGGGATTGCCCGATGGTGATGGCAAAGATTTGATTCGCGATCTGCGCAGCTGGGTCTACTCGCCCATTCTGGTGTTGTCGGCGCGGGAGAGAGAAGAAGAAAAAGTGGCGGCGCTAAATGCTGGGGCGGATGACTATCTGGTCAAGCCCTTTGGGGTGCCGGAGCTATTGGCCAGAATCCGGGCCTTGTTGCGTCGTTCTCAGCTGGTTCCGAATGCTCAGGCAGCCTCGTCACGGATTCACTTTGGTAGCGTTAATGTGGATCTGGCGTCCCATGAAGTCACCCGTGACGGGGAGACTGTGCATTTGACGCCTATCGAGTTTCGTCTGCTGACCGCCTTGATTCGAGGTCACGGCAAGGTGCTGACGCATCAGCACTTGCTGCATGAAACTTGGGGGGCCGCTTATTCAGATCGGCCTCATTACCTCAGGGTGTACATGATGCAGCTGCGTCAAAAGCTGGAGCAGGATGCCGCACAGCCCAAGTATTTGCTTACAGAGCTGCAAGTTGGCTATCGATTAGCTGGTTTGGAGATCGAAGAATAGAAGAGGGTCGTGTCGCGGCTGCATTAAAAAGGGGGATGCTAAGCATCCCCCTTTTTTATTGATGGGCAGTCTGCCCTGGGTAGAAGTACTTAGGCTTCCAGACGCCCCAGAATCAAGAACTCCATCAATGCTTTTTGCACATGCAGGCGGTTTTCTGCTTCATCCCAGACCACGCTTTGCGGACCGTCAATGACTTCACCAGTCACTTCCTCGCCACGGTGGGCGGGCAAGCAGTGCATGAAGATCGCGTTGGGATCGGCCACGTCCATCATTTCCTGATCGACGCGCCAATCGGCAAAGGCCTTGCGGCGCTCTTCGTTCTCGTCTTCGTAGCCCATGCTGGTCCACACGTCGGTGGTGACCAGGTGTGCGCCTTTGCAGGCC
>SMEP01000304.1_pt1 | contig 10176 bp, 5 predicted proteins | sample 2456231 | NCBI WGS metagenome assembly SMEP01 (sample SAMN10132595, study PRJNA489261) | soil metagenome | isolation source: day1 control-silty clay loam soil ammended with raw manure from dairy cow... | place: USA | collected 2015-05-15
ACTTTCTGAAAAAGAATATCGTGCATACCGTGAAAAATACGGTAGCGAATTCGAAGCGGCAATGGGTGCTGAGGCAATCAAACGCTTATTAGAAAAAATCGACTTAGAAGATGAAACAGCTGTTTTAAAAGAAGAGTTAAAATCTGCACAAGGCCAACGCCGTACACGTGCAATTAAACGTTTAGAAGTAGTAGAAGCATTCCGTAACTCAGGTAACAAACCAGAGTGGATGATTCTAGACGTGCTACCAGTAATTCCACCAGAGCTTCGTCCAATGGTGCAATTAGATGGTGGTCGTTTTGCAACTTCTGACTTAAATGATCTTTACCGTCGTGTAATCAACCGTAACAACCGTTTAAAACGTTTACTTGACCTTGGTGCACCAAGCATCATCGTACAAAACGAAAAACGTATGTTACAAGAAGCGGTTGACGCATTAATCGATAATGGCCGTCGTGGCCGTCCTGTAACAGGTCCTGGTAACCGTCCTTTAAAATCACTTTCACACATGCTGAAAGGTAAACAAGGTCGTTTCCGTCAAAACTTACTTGGTAAACGTGTAGACTATTCTGGTCGTTCAGTTATCGTAGTAGGTCCAAACTTAAAAATGTACCAATGTGGTCTTCCAAAAGAAATGGCAATCGAACTATTCAAGCCTTTCGTAATGAAAGAATTAGTAGAACGTGGCCTAGCTCATAACATCAAGAGTGCAAAACGTAAAATTGAGCGTATGCACAATGAAGTTTGGGACGTTTTAGAAGACGTAATTCGTGAGCATCCGGTATTACTTAACCGTGCACCGACGCTTCACCGTCTTGGTATCCAAGCATTCGAGCCTACATTAGTAGAAGGTCGTGCAATTCGTCTTCACCCATTAGTATGTACAGCTTACAACGCTGACTTCGATGGTGACCAAATGGCGGTTCACGTTCCATTATCAGCAGAAGCGCAAGCAGAAGCTCGTTTACTAATGTTAGCAGCACAAAACATCCTTAACCCGAAAGATGGTAAACCAGTAGTAACACCATCTCAAGATATGGTATTAGGTAACTATTACTTAACACTTGAGCGTGAAAATGCTCGTGGTGAAGGAGCAATCTTTAACAATTCAAACGAAGTATTAATTGCATACCAAAATGGTCATGTACATTTACACTCTCGTATTGCAATTAAAGCAAGCTCATTAAACAACCCAACGTTTACAGAAGAACAAAATAAAATGTTCTTATTAACAACGGTTGGTAAGGTAATCTTCAACGAAATTTTACCAAGATCATTCCCTTACATTAACGAGCCGACTGATACAAACTTAGAAGATAAAACACCTGAGAAATACTTCGTAAACTTAACAATTGGCGAAGAATTACTAAAAGAAATCGAAGCTACTGAAGGCTATGCTGATTTATCTGAAGCAGAAAAAATCGAAGCACAACGTCGTGCTATGTTAGCGAAACATTTCACTAACGTGCCTGTAGTTGATCCTTTCCGTAAAAAATTCTTAGGAAATGTTATCGCAGAAGTATTTAAAGAGTTCCACATTACGGAAACTTCTAAAATGCTTGACCGTATGAAAAACTTAGGCTTCAAATATTCTACTCGTGCAGGTATTACTGTAGGTGTATCGGATATCGTGGTATTACCAGAAAAAGGTGTTATCCTTGAAGAAGCACAAAATAAAGTAGATAAAGTAATGATTCAATTCCGTCGTGGTTTAATTACGGAAGAAGAGCGTTACAACCGTGTTATTAACATTTGGACAGCTGCGAAGGACGAAATCCAAGGCAAGCTGATGAAATCGTTACAAAAAACAAACCCAATCTTCATGATGTCTGACTCTGGTGCCCGTGGTAACGCATCAAACTTCACTCAGCTTGCTGGTATGCGTGGTCTGATGGCCAACCCGGCTGGTCGAATCATCGAGTTACCAATCAAGTCTTCATTCCGTGAAGGTTTAACAGTATTAGAGTACTTCATCTCTACCCATGGTGCGCGTAAAGGTCTTGCCGATACAGCACTTAAAACTGCCGATTCAGGTTACTTAACTCGTCGTTTAGTAGACGTAGCACAAGATGTTATCGTTCGTGAAGACGACTGTGGTACTGACCGCGGTTTATTAATCGGTTCATTAATGGAAGGCAACGAATTAATCGAAGCATTAGACGAGCGTATTGTTGGTCGTTATGTGAAGAAAACAATTCGCCACCCAGAAACTGGAGCGGTTATCTTAGAGCGTGATGGCTTAATTACACAAGATGTTGCACGTGCAATTGCCGAAGCAGGTCTTGAAGAAATTACAATCCGTTCTGCATTTACATGTAATACAAAACATGGCGTATGTAAAAAATGTTACGGTATGAACTTAGCTACTGGTGAAGAGGTAGAAGTTGGTGAAGCAGTAGGTATTATCGCTGCGCAATCTATCGGTGAGCCAGGTACACAGTTAACGATGCGTACATTCCATACAGGTGGGGTAGCTGGTAACGATATCACACAAGGTCTTCCACGTATCCAAGAGATTTTCGAGGCGCGTAATCCGAAAGGTCAAGCGGTTATCTCTGAAATCACTGGTACAGTAATCGAAATCGAAGAAATTCGTGAAGGTCTAAAAGAAGTAACAATCCAAGGTGATGTGGAAACACGTAAATACCAAGCACCATATAACGCTCGTTTAAAAGTAGCTGAAGGTGACGCAATTATTGCGGGTCAAACATTATCTGAAGGTTCGATCGATCCAAAACAATTATTAAAAGTTAAAGACGTATCGACAGTTCAAGAATACCTATTAAAAGAAGTACAAAAAGTATACCGTATGCAAGGGGTAGAAATCGGTGATAAACACATCGAGGTAATGGTTCGCCAAATGCTTCGTAAAGTGCGTGTAATCGAAGCTGGTGACACTGAGTTATTACCAGGTTCATTACTTGATATTCACCAATTCTCTGAAGCAAATGTGGACGCTGTGTTAAACGGCAAAACACCAGCAACTTGTCGTCCGGTTATCTTAGGTATTACAAAAGCTTCTCTTGAAACAGAATCATTCTTATCTGCTGCATCATTCCAAGAAACAACTCGTGTGTTAACGGATGCTGCAATTAAAGGTAAACGTGATGAACTTCTAGGTCTGAAGGAAAACGTAATTATCGGTAAACTAGTTCCGGCTGGTACTGGTATGCAACGTTACCGTCAAATCCGTATGGAACAAGATGCTAAAGCAGAAGTAACGACAGCTGAATAATAGGCTTTCAACAATTTTAATTCCGGTAGAGAATTCTCTACCGGAGTTTTTATAAGAAATTTAATGGATTTAAAATAAACCAACATCTTTTTCGTGAGATATTGGTTGACAGTGTAAGTCTGGAATGATAATATATTGAAGGTTGATAGTTAACTGTCTGTGCTTAGGAGGATATGCAAATGTCTTACGATCAAGTAATGGTCAGTCAAACAATCATAGGTATAAAGCAAGCAGTGAAAGCAATGCGTGCTGGACAAGTAACAGCTCTTTTTGTCGCAATTGATGCAGACAATTGGGTAACCGATCCGGCCATTCTTCTCGCGAAAGAAATCGGTGTACCAGTTTATCACGTCGATTCAAAGAAAGAACTTGGAAAAGCTTGCGGCATTCATGTTGGAGCTGCGGTTGTTGCGATTACTGCGATGTAGTTTTTGTGTAAAATACACAAAGACTTTGTTTTTACCCAAAAAATGAACCACCTGGATGTGTGGTATTGAAACAAGGAAAAAATGAAGGGAGGACAAATCGATGCCTACAATTAACCAATTAGTACGTAAGCCTCGTCAATCTAAAATCACGAAATCAAAATCTCCAGCGTTAAACAAAGGTTATAACTCATTTAAAAAATCTTTAACTGACGTTAAATCACCTCAAAAACGTGGAGTTTGTACTCGTGTTGGCACAATGACACCTCGTAAACCGAACTCGGCTTTACGTAAATATGCTCGTGTACGCTTAACTAACCAACTTGAGGTAACTGCTTATATCCCAGGTGAAGGTCACAACTTACAAGAACATAGTGTTGTTCTTATCCGTGGCGGACGCGTAAAAGACTTAGCGGGTGTTCGTTACCATATCGTACGTGGTGCTCTTGATACAGCTGGTGTAAACGGTCGTTTACAATCACGTTCTAAATACGGAACAAAACGCCCTAAAGAAAAAAAATAATTTAACTTTAAATATACAACGATTTGAAAGGAGGAAAACACATGCCTCGTAAAGGTCCTGTTTCCAAACGTGACGTGTTACCAGATCCAATTTATAATTCGAAACTAGTAACTCGTTTAATCAACAAAATGATGATTGATGGTAAAAGAGGTACTTCTCAAAAGATTTTATACGGTGCTTTCGAAATAGTTCAAGAGCGTTCAGGTCAAAATCCTTTAGAAGTATTTGAAGCTGCTTTAAACAACGTAATGCCAGTATTAGAAGTACGCGCTCGTCGTGTAGGTGGTTCTAACTACCAAGTACCGGTTGAAGTTCGTCCAGAACGCCGTACAACTTTAGGTTTACGTTATGTAGTTAACTATTCTCGTCTTCGTGGTGAAAAAACTATGGAAGAGCGCTTAGCTAACGAAATCTTAGACGCATCTAACAACACTGGTGCTTCAGTTAAGAAACGTGAAGATATGCACAAAATGGCAGAAGCGAACAAAGCATTCGCTCACTACCGTTGGTAATTTGATCTATGCTCTAGCTTGCTAGAGCTTAGGTTTTTTACTCACTTAAAAAGCTTAACCCAATATGGAAGGAGAAATTTCCTATGAAACGCGAATTCTCTCTAGAGAATACACGTAATATTGGGATCATGGCTCACATTGATGCTGGTAAAACAACAACAACAGAGCGTATCCTTTATTACACTGGTAAGATTCATAAAATCGGTGAAACACACGATGGCGGTTCTCAAATGGACTGGATGGAGCAAGAACAAGAGCGTGGTATCACGATCACTTCTGCTGCAACAACAGCTCAATGGGATGGTCACCGTATTAACATCATCGATACTCCTGGACACGTAGACTTCACTGTAGAAGTAGAACGTTCTTTACGTGTTCTTGATGGTGCTGTAACAGTATTAGATGCTCAATCAGGTGTTGAGCCTCAAACTGAAACAGTTTGGCGTCAAGCTACTACGTACGGGGTTCCTCGTATCGTATTCATCAACAAAATGGATAAAATGGGTGCAGACTTCTTATATTCTGTAGGAACTTTACATGACCGTTTACAAGCGAACGCTCACCCAATCCAATTACCAATCGGTGCTGAAGATGAGTTCTCAGGTATTATCGACTTAATCACAATGGATGTTACTTACTACGATAACGAAGAAGGTACAGCATTACGTATAGGCGAACCAATTCCAGAATCTCACAAAGCACAAGCTGAAGAGTACCGTGAGAAATTAATCGACGCTATCGCAAGTGTTGATGAAGATCTTATGGAGAAATACTTAGAAGGCGAAGAAATCTCTAACGAAGAGTTAGTTGCGGCTATCCGTAAAGCTACTATCGCGGTAGAATTCTACCCAGTACTTTGTGGTACAGCATTCAAACACAAAGGTGTTCGTAAAATGCTAGACGCAGCTGTTGCATATCTTCCAGCTCCAACTGATGTTCCTGACATTAAAGGTACTGACGTTGATGGCGAAGAAGAAATCATCCGTCACTCTTCTGATGAAGAGCCATTCTCGGCGCTTGCATTCAAAGTAATGACTGACCCATTCGTAGGTAAATTAACATTCTTCCGTGTGTATTCAGGTACATTAGAATCTGGTTCATACGTACAAAACTCTTCTAAAGGTAAACGTGAACGCGTAGGTCGTATCCTACAAATGCACGCTAACTCTCGTGAAGAAATTGGTAAAGTATTCGCTGGGGACATCGCAGCAGCAGTAGGTCTTAAAGATACTACTACTGGTGACACTTTATGTGACGAGAAAAATCTTGTTATCTTAGAGTCAATGGAATTCCCTGAGCCAGTAATTTCACTTTCTGTAGAACCAAAATCTAAAGCTGACCAAGATAAAATGGGTCAAGCATTAGCTAAACTACAAGAAGAAGATCCAACTTTCCGTGCTCACACTGACACAGAAACTGGACAAACTATCATCTCTGGTATGGGTGAGTTACACTTAGACATCCTAGTTGACCGTATGAAACGTGAATTTAAAGTAGAAGCTAACGTAGGTGCTCCAATGGTATCTTACCGTGAAACATTCCGTGGCTCTGCTAAAGTTCAAGGTAAATTCACTCGTCAATCTGGTGGTCGCGGTCAATACGGTGACGTAACGATCGAGTTCTCTCCAAACGAAGAGGGTAAAGGCTTTGAATTCGAAAACGCTATCGTTGGTGGTGTTGTACCTCGTGAATACATTCCTGCAGTAGAAGCGGGTCTTCGTGACTCTCTTGACCGCGGTGTAGTTGCTGGTTACCCATTAATCGACATTAAAGCGAAATTAGTATTCGGTTCTTACCATGACGTTGACTCGAATGAGATGGCGTTTAAAATTGCTGCATCTATGGCATTAAAAGAAGCTGCTAAACGTTGTGACGCAGTAATTTTAGAGCCAATGATGAAAGTTGAAGTTGTAATTCCAGAAGAGTACCTTGGTGATATCATGGGTAACATTACTGCTCGTCGCGGACGCGTTGAGGGTATGGAAGCTCGCGGTAACTCTCAAGTAGTACGTTCTATGGTACCATTATCTGAAATGTTCGGATATGCTACAACTTTACGTTCTGCAACTCAAGGTCGCGGTGTATTCTCAATGACATTTGATCATTATGAAGAAGTACCAAAATCAATTGCAGAAGACATTATCAAAAAAAATAAAGGTGAATAATTGAAATTTCATCTTGTTTAAAGTACAACTAATTTGTAAACTATGATTGTATGATTATGGTTGGGGCCCCTTCCATAGTCAACAATTTTAGAATAAATTTATAAAAAATAAAACATATCTCTGAGGAGGCATTTTCAAATGGCTAAAGAAAAATTTGACCGTTCAAAAACACATGCTAACGTTGGTACTATCGGACACGTTGACCATGGTAAAACTACTTTAACTGCTGCAATCGCAACAGTATTATCAAAAGCAATGGGTGGCGAAGCTAAATCTTACGCTGACATCGACAACGCACCAGAAGAAAAAGAGCGTGGTATCACAATCAACACTTCTCACGTTGAATATGAAACAGCAACTCGTCACTATGCACACGTTGACTGCCCAGGACATGCTGACTATGTTAAAAACATGATCACTGGTGCTGCACAAATGGACGGCGGTATCTTAGTAGTATCTGCTGCTGATGGCCCAATGCCACAAACTCGTGAGCACATCTTACTTTCTAAACAAGTAGGTGTTCCTTACTTAGTAGTATTCATGAACAAATGTGATATGGTTGATGACGAAGAATTATTAGAATTAGTAGAAATGGAAATCCGTGACTTACTATCTGAATATGACTTCCCAGGCGACGACCTACCAGTAATCAAAGGTTCAGCTCTTAAAGCATTAGAAGGCGAACCAGAATGGGAAGCTAAAATTATTGAATTAATGGACGCTGTAGATTCTTACATCCCAACTCCAGAACGTCAAACTGACAAACCATTCATGATGCCAGTAGAGGATGTATTCTCTATCACTGGTCGTGGTACAGTAGCAACTGGCCGTGTTGAACGTGGTCAAGTTAAAGTTGGTGACGTTGTAGAAGTTATCGGTATCCAAGAAGAAGCTAAAACTACAACTGTAACTGGTGTAGAAATGTTCCGTAAATTATTAGATTACGCTGAAGCTGGCGACAACATCGGTGCTTTATTACGTGGTATCGCTCGTGAAGATATCCAACGTGGTCAAGTATTAGCTAAACCAGGTTCAATCACTCCACACACAAACTTCAAAGCTGAAGTTTATGTATTATCAAAAGAAGAGGGTGGACGTCATACTCCATTCTTCTCTAACTACCGTCCTCAGTTCTACTTCCGTACAACTGACGTAACTGGTATTTGTATGTTACCTGAAGGCGTAGAAATGGTTATGCCTGGCGATAACATCGAAATGACTGTAGAATTAATCGCTCCAATCGCTCTTGAAGAAGGTACTAAGTTCTCTATCCGTGAGGGTGGCCGTACTGTAGGCGCTGGCGTTGTAGCATCTATCCAAAAATAATTTTAGCTTTTAGCTAATTTTCTAAAACACCTCGTAGGGACGCTTGCGAGGTGTTTTTTTATTTTATATTCATGTTAAAGTGCTTTTAATCACAATATAGCTAAAAGGCATAGTGTTTATGCCAAATATGTATTTTATTTATAGTACCTCCTTCAAGTATAATCTTCCTTAAGAACAGGGGATTTATTCAATTGAAGGGGGATTTTTTTATGACGAATTATGTGGAAGTTGGGAATCTACAAGTCGCTGAGCAATTAGCAGACTTTATTAATACACGTGTGTTACCAGGTAGTGGTGTGGAGCAAGGTGCATTTTGGGCAGGGTTTGATCAATTAATTCACGAATTAGCGCCTGAAAATAAAGCGTTATTAGCGCGCCGTGATGAGTTACAAATTAAAATTAATGACTGGCATAAAGAAAACAAAGATAGCTTCGAATTTGAAAGCTATAAAACGTTTTTACAAGACATCGGTTACTTAGAGCCGAAAATCGAGGATTATAAAGTAGCAACGGAAAATGTGGATGAAGAAGTAGCATTGCAAGCGGGTCCACAGCTTGTAGTACCTGTAAGTAATGCACGCTATGCAATTAATGCGGCTAATGCACGTTGGGGAAGTTTTTACGATGCGTTATACGGCACAGATGTCATCAGTAATGAAGACGGAGCTGAAGCAGGGAAAGGCTACAATCCGGTACGTGGCAACAAAGTAATCGCTTATGCAAAAGACTTTTTAAATAAAGCAGCGAGCTTAAAAGAAGGTTCACATGCGGATGTAACGAGCTACAGCATTGCAAATGGTGTACTTGAAGTTACGTTAGAGAATGGTACAAAAACAACATTAGCAGAACCAGAAAAACTAGTAGGCTACCTTGGGAATGCGAGTGAGCCAACTGCGATCCTGCTTAAAAATAACGATTTACACATCGAAATTCAAATTGATCGTGCGCACCCAATCGGTAAAGATGACGTGGCAGGCGTGAAGGATATTTACTTAGAGTCAGCGATTACAACGATTATGGACTGCGAGGATTCTGTTGCAGCAGTAGACGCAGAGGATAAAGTCGAAGTGTATTCAAATTGGTTAGGCTTAATGAAAGGCGACCTTGCAGCAACATTTGAAAAAGGTACGAAGACAATGACGCGTACATTAAATCCAGACCGTGTGTATACAGGTGTGGATGGTGAAACGGTAACATTAAATGGTCGTTCATTAATGTTTATCCGTAACGTGGGGCATTTAATGACAAACCCAGCTATTTTAGATAAAGAAGGCAACGAAGTTCCTGAAGGCATTATGGATGGGGTTGTGACGAGCTTAATCGCAAAACATGAAGTGATTGGTAATGGCCAACATAAAAACTCTCAAAAGGGCTCAGTTTATATCGTAAAACCAAAAATGCACGGTCCAGCTGAGGTCGCATTTGCCAATAAATTATTTGCGAAAGTGGAAGATTTAATCGGCCTGGAGCGTTATACATTAAAAATTGGTGTCATGGATGAAGAGCGCCGTACTTCACTAAACTTAAAAGCATGTATTAAGGAAGTGAAGGACCGCGTTGTCTTTATTAACACAGGCTTCTTAGATCGTACAGGCGATGAGATTCATACATCAATGGAAGCGGGCGCAATGATTCGCAAAGGTGAAATGAAAACATCAACTTGGTTAACATCGTACGAAAAATCAAATGTAATCGTCGGTTTAAATGCGGGCTTACAAGGTCGTGCACAAATCGGTAAAGGCATGTGGGCGATGCCAGACTTAATGGCAGAAATGATTAAGCAAAAAATTGGTCATCCACTAGCGGGTGCCAACACAGCTTGGGTTCCATCTCCAACCGCGGCAACATTACACGTAACGCATTATCATGAAGTGAATGTTAAAGATGTGCAAAAAGGTATCGAAACATCTGAAGATTTACAAGATGCGATTTTACAAATTCCAGTAGCACCAAACACAGATTGGTCAGCTGAAGAAATTCAACAAGAATT
>SMEP01000306.1_pt1 | contig 10157 bp, 10 predicted proteins | sample 2456231 | NCBI WGS metagenome assembly SMEP01 (sample SAMN10132595, study PRJNA489261) | soil metagenome | isolation source: day1 control-silty clay loam soil ammended with raw manure from dairy cow... | place: USA | collected 2015-05-15
CTCCTACTGGACGCGGAAAACAGCATCCTTCAAATAACCAAAATGAAACAAACAGCGCAAACATCGCTGTCATTGCAGGGAACTGGATTGAAGCGGTTGGTTCGATAGTTAGCGCAATTGGTAGTACGCCTTCACATATTTTTACCGAGCAAACTCTCACAGATTTTAATGTCATCGGAAATATATTAGAAGCTGGGGGATCGGCGATTGCTGCTGAAGGAGAGGAAGGACTATTAAATATTGTTGGGGAACAGCTACAAGCAATTGGCAATATCACAGTGGTTGCTGGCATATTAAGTAAAAATGAACAATCAAGTGGGCTTTTACAGCAGCAGGGAAATATACTGCAAGTTGTCGGAATGGGCATGTCCATTCAAACTTCTGGCAAATTAACGTTGATAGAAACAATCGGAAATACAGGTAATATCATTCAATTAATCGGAGGTGTCATTCAAGTTTTTGCGAATACGGATACCGAAGAAGGAACGGTAATGAATGCAATGGGCGCATGGATAGAAGCAATTGGAGCAATTATTACTGCACTTGCTAGTGAATAATTGAAATGGTGCACATACAATCGGCAAAAAAATTCATACTAATGTTAAACTAGCGTACAACTTAGGAGGTAACATGTCGAATTCAAAGCACACGAAACATGAAAACAATAAAGTGGATCGCATACGTGAAATTGTTAGAAATACGGAAAGAAATTTTATGGAAGCAGAAATTGGTAAGGAATTTGTAGACGGTCTCGATCGAGAAATTATTAGAGAAAAAAATGCACGACGTAAACATGAAATTGCAGAGCTAAAAGAGGAGATAAAGGAGAAGACGGATAAGTAATTAATAACGATCTTCATCCCATTTCGAATGAAAAATGCAAACCAACACATACTATTTTAGATCTCACTGTTAACTTAGGAGGTGGAACGAATGGGCAAGAAGGTCGATTTAGATCCAAAATCTCAAAAAATCCACCAAAACTGGACAAATACTAAGCATCAAAAATCTCAGGTAAATGGTCAAACGGAGGTTACACTCCAAAATCAGCTCTTGAGAATTGCTGCGAAGGCTAACCAGTTTTAAGGTAATATTAAGTGAATCAAGCCCTCATAAAAGTTACATACTTTTATGGGGGCTATTTGTAGTTATTTAATTGTTACTACGTCTTTTCCAAGGAGGATTCGTATTTTTATGGAAGGCTCGGTTGATTTGATAAACAGTAAATGGAATAGCAAAGGATAAAATTGTACAGATCATTGTTGTTACATCGGTTAAGCGGTCAACTAACAGACTCCACATGTCTAGCCTCCTTTTTAATTTGATTTAAGAATGTTTCCAGGCTTTTCGATGTTTACATGGACATCAGTCGTTACGTCACTTTTTAAAAAGTAGTGTTGACCAGTTTCCCAATCATCTTTGACCTTTGACCATAAAGGATAATGATAGTTGTAAAGATGTGTATTTAAGCCAAGTAAATCGGTTTGCACCTCTTTTTGTAAAAGAGTAGTCGTCTGTGTCGTCATGCGAGTAATCTCTTTTTCCAATGCCTTTTTTAACTCTTTATAGTGCTCCTCGTTCATGACATCAAGGGAGCCATACTGCTCCGCAATCCCTGCTTCTACATGAAGTGAAATTTTGAACTTTAATTGATTTTTATCGTTGTTTTTTAATGACAGTTGTCGATTGACCTTTAGTATTTCAAGCGTAATATCACGGTTGTTTATTTTAAGCGTGACCGTGCCTGTCTGTTCTTTCGAATTGATGAAATTTAATCCCTTTGCTTGGTCACCGATTAACATACCGACGACCCTTTTTTTCGGCCCATTGTAAATAGAAAGCCCCGTATAATTAATCGTTGTTGCATTGACGGTATTTAAGATCGGGATAGCAAAACTCTTTTTGGATAGAAGTAAATCCTGTACATCTCCAACGGTTAGGGGTTGTGCAATTTCTAAATTCGATTTGTTCTCTAGTAATTTTCCGATATACGTACCAGGAATTTTTTCATTTTCAGGGACAATGTATAAAAAATCACCAGCATGTTCCTTTGTAATCGCCACTTTTACGCTACGTAGCATTTCTTTTTCTCGAAGGAAAATATCCATTAAATCCGCAAATAAATCTTCTTTCGATGCAACGGCTTCCGAAAATAAAACGACATTTAAATGGGTCACATTCGTAATACGACCCGCTTGTTTAATCATATCGCGGTTCATTTCAATAACCGTATCGCCTGTTTGAGACAAATTTCGAAAAGCGGGTACGGTATTCCCACCACTATTTTGAGCCTGACTTAAGCCAGAAGGAACAATAAGCTGCTGCGTTAATTTGAATTTATTATTTTCATGTAGTCCGTAATCTTCATCGATGTTTTGATTAAAGACTCTTTCGTCTTGTTGTAAGGGCGTTTCATTATTTTGCTGTTGTTGATCTTGTTGATTGATTTCGATTGCACTCCGACTATTCGCTAAATCAATGGCAATCGCTGAAACAAACCCCCTTTCCTCGACTTCGATTTTATCCCAGCAAGCAGAAAGGAGTAGAGGACTTAATAATAAAAAAATGTAGCCTTTATACTTGATCATTTGTTTTCACACCTTTAATGAATAGCATTGCACCGAGAAGCAAGATAACAAAAATGATAAACGCAATCTCCGTGTAGGTCATATATTTCGCTATTTTATTGATTTCAATATAATTCGTTGGCAGCATTGCTAAAAAGAAAATAATAGGAGATAGCATAAAAATGATGGTCATCTTCTTCGTATTTTTAAAAATCAAAGTAAGCAGCAAAACTGCAATATCAAAGGCCATCAAGCTTGTTGTAAATACAATGATTGTCCAAATAATAAATAAAATCGAATCAAAGCGTTCAATGAAATTCCCTGGGTGGGAGACCTTTTTTGATAACTCAAAAACCGGATAATAAAGATTCTTCGTTGTTTCATTGCCAAAAACACCGATACACACAATAAAAATAACGATGCAAAAGAAGAGTGGCCATAAAATGCCGAGTACCGTCATCTTAGGTGTTTGCTTTGGTTTTTTGACAAGTGAAATATAAAACAACACAATACTAAAACCTAAAAAGGCATTTAAGCTAGAGGTTGTGCCAAGAGCAATCCCTTTTAAATCGGTTTCAAAAACAGGGAGTAAATTTTCAAGTTTTACTGCTCCAAGTGGAAAGAAAATCAGTAATAATAGCCCACCAATGACAAACGGAAAGAACATAATATTAAGACGAAAAATGGCGGCGCGTGAACCGCTAACCGCATAAACAACAACGAGAAGAAAGGCTAAACAAACAACCTCTATCGGTGTACGATCAAATAAATATTCATGAGATAATGTGGCGATTTCTCGTATTTGAAAAGAGGAAATCGCAATATATTGTAGGATAAACACAAGGCTTAACAGAATGGCTACAGGCTTTGAAACTAAATAAGAGGCATAGGAAAGAAAGGATTGATTCGGAAATGAACTTGCGATTTTTGCAAGAAACCATCCTAAAACAATCGCGATCAAGCCTCCTAATAAAATCGTTAGCCAACCATCTGCTGAAATCGTATTGTTCGCAACATAGCGTGGTAAAAATAAGACGGTAATACTAATAATATTTGAGGCAACGGCAAACATAATGTCTCTATCGTTAATAAATTCAGCGGGTGCTTTATTCATTTTCATGACGTACTATGTCCTCCATTATTCTTCTGTTCTTCATCCGCTGGTTCTAAAAACGGTTGCGTTTGACGCTTCGTAAGGGTTGTGATGGGCGCACGGATAATCACATTTTTTAAATCCCCTAAATAGTTAGGCGCAAAGGGTGCTGAATAGGGTATACCGATGCTTTTTAAATTGGCTAAATGAATGTGAATGACAATGAAAACAAGTATGATGCCATATAACCCAAGTATCGTTGCGGCAAAGATGGCACCGAAGCGTATGACTCTGAGTCCGATTGCTAAACTATAATTGGGTAGGGTAAACGCGGCAATTGCAGTTAAAGAGATGGCAATGACCATTAAAGGAGTCACGAGGCCTGCTTGTACAGCGATTTCACCAATCACAATCCCGCCTACAATGCCAATCGTTTGGCCAATTTTTCTCGGGAGTCTTGTTCCAGCCTCCTGTAGGATTTCATAAAATAACACAATAATTAATGCTTCGATTAAAGAAGGGAAAGGGACACCTTCTCTTGATGCGGCAATGGAATATAATAGCTGCGTCGGAATTAATTCAGGATGATAGGAAACGAGCGCCACATAGAGTGCTGGTAAGAACAGCGTCATATAGAAAGAAACGAACCGCAAAAGACGGAGTACTGTACTGATCAACCAGCGCTGATTATAATCTTCAATTGTTTTAAGGGAATCCCCAATGGTAATCGGCATGAGTAGGGCAAAAGGTGAACCTTCTACAATGACGCCAACCTTCCCCTTCAATAAATTATAGGCAACTCGGTCAGGTCGCTCTGTATCGAGAATTTGTGGAAAGGGCGACAAATTACTATCTTCAATCCACTGTTCAACAAAGCCCGAATCTGGCGCAAAATCAATATCAATAGTTTTTAATCGGCGAACGACCTCATCTACAATCTCAGGTTTGGCATGTCCTTCGATATAGCAGATAGCCATCTTTTGATTGGAATGCTTCCCAATCTCCATTAGATCGATGCGAAGATTAGGGTTTTTAAGTTCGCGACGTAAAAGGGCGATATTAAATTTAAAATTTTCAACAAACCCCGATCTAGACCCACGTATAACCGATTCAGATTGTGGTTCCTCGATACTGCGAAATTCACCCCCACTTGTTCCTAAAAGGAGCGCTTGGTCCTCATTATTTAAGAGCACAACGGTATCCCCGTTTAATAGCGCTAATATAATGGAATCAAGTTTAGGTGATTTTTTAATTTCAGTTAAAGCAATCATTTCATCATAAAGTGCATCAAATAAATTTTTTGTAATGTCCTTTTTGTTCAACTCAAGCATTCTTAAAATATTATTATTTACTTGATCCTCGTTAACGAGCCCCTTTAAATAAATCATGGCAAATTGATTTTCAATCATGCCAATGCTACTTTTTCGAATAATTAAATCTGCTGAATTTCCGAGTATTTTTTTGATTGTTGCTACATTCATCTCCAAATTCTTTTCAAGATGAATGGGTTCATTTGAAGAACGGCTCATGTTGACAACTCCTGTTCAAAGAATGTCCTAATGGCTATTTTTTCTTAATGACCTATAATTCATACATGGTTCAACAAAATAAAAATGCAAGTCTTCATGAAAAAAAGAACGAACTCCGCTAACGGGAATTCGTTCTGCTGTGTAAGAGAAATAGTTACCAAATCGGGGACCAGGTTTTTAAAAACTGCGCGGTGCGTTCTTTGCCAATGTCTATTAATTTTTGCTTGGTTGCGTCATCAAGATCAAATTGCGTAGCCCCGTATTTTTCTACCGGAATAAAAATGATATTTTTTTCATGCCTTCGTGCAATATAACGGTTGTCATGGGCATTTTTCATTGTTGCAAACAACGCTTCAAATAGCTGAATCGCGTTATCTATTTTATAGGGTGCCATTTCTTCATTGGCACTACTTAGTTTTAAGCCAAGAACGGGCCGTATTTTATTGCCATTGTCAAAAACCCAAAGCGGGAAGTTGCTTAAAACACCACCATCGACAATCACACTTTCACTCGTGCCATTTTTTAAATAAACTGGCTCAAAGAAAAACGGGAGGCCGCAGCTCATACGTAATGCGCGAGAAATCGGAAAGGTGCGGTCATTAATGCCATAATGCTTTAAATCATCTGGCAGTACAATAATTTTACCGTTTGTTAAATCAGAAGCAATGAGCTTTAACTTTCCTTCTGGCAAATCGCCAAATGTATGAATTCCTTTGGAGGATAGTTTTTGTTGGAACCATTTTTCTAACAATTTCCCACGATACATCCCAAAATGTACATAGAGATTCATCCATTTTAGAAGGGGAATGCCGACAAAAAATTTTGGTGGATCGAGTAATACTTTTAAATTGAGCTCGTCAAAGATTTTCTCTAGCTCCTCGGCATTAAAACCTGCTGCGATAAAGGTAGCTAAAATAGCACCGGCACTTGTACCGGCTAAACGATTAAATTGTATACCGCGTTCTTCAAGTACCTGCATGGCTCCTACATAAGCAAAACCCTTAATACCACCGCCGGAGAACACACCGTCTACAATCATTTTTTTGCTCCTTCACTGCTTTTATACACTGTAAGAAAAAATGCATCTGTTTAGAACTTGATCAGGCAAAGGTAGTTGTTAATTCAAATGAATCTTACTAATGTTGATGGAAATTAGGCGAATGAATCAAATTTCTAAAAAATATTAAGTGCTAGTAGGCTTTCACCATCTATCTCTATGCTCCATATGCTAAACAAAAAGGAGATGAGGTAGTGCATGGCAATTGATTTAACGGCGCTGCATTGGATATATGTTTTATTTATCGTGCTCATTATTTTTTTTATGGTAAGGCGCCTGGATACGACGTTAATTAGCATAGTAGGAATCTTTGTTATCGCGATTGTGGCAACGGGAAATTTCACTGCATCTATTAGTAGTGTATTTACTAGCTTTATATATGCAATTACGGAATTATTATCTACTATTTTAATTATTTCTATTATCGTTGCAATGAGCCGCGTATTAACGAAAACGGGGATTAATGAAGTGATGATTGCACCGTTTACAAAAATCATAAAAAATCCTACGCTCGGATTTTGGACAATTGGGATCTTAATGATGATTATTTCTTGGTTTTTCTGGCCTTCACCAGCAGTCGCATTACTTGGCGCAGTGTTATTACCCGTTGCGATACGAGCGGGACTTCCTGCACTTGGCGTAGCGATGGCTATGAACTTATTTGGTCACGGCATTGCACTATCGAGTGATTTTGTCATACAGGGCGCACCAAAACTAACAGCAGATGCAGCGGGCATTCCAGTAGGAGATGTTGTTACGGCAAGTATCCCACTTGTTATTACGATGGGGATTGTGACGACTGTTGTTGCATTTTATTTATTAAAACGTGATATGAAAAAGGGCAATATTGAGTTAGTTGGAACCTATGATAACGGCATCGAGAACGAGGAAACAGAAGATTTATTAACAAAGGGACAGAAACGATTTTTTGCTTTATTAATTCCAATTGCATTCTTATTAGATGTTCTAGCCATGGCAATGTTTGATCTGCAAGGGGGAGATGCAACAGCGCTAGTTGGGGGAACCTCGGTATTTATTTTACTGATACTTTGTTTAACGGCCTATAAAAAGAAAGGGTTAGAACAATCAACCAATTATTTTATTAAAGGTTTTCAATTTGGTTTTAGAGTATTTGGTCCAGTCATCCCGATTGCCGCTTTCTTCTATTTAGGGGATTCAGGCTTCTTTACGATAGTCGGTAACTATTTACCTGAAGCATCACATGGGATTGTGAATGATCTAGGGGTTGGATTGGCCGCGCTTGTCCCTTTAACAACAGAAGTTGCAGTTGTCACTCTAACGGGCGTAGGAGCTCTTACCGGACTTGATGGATCTGGTTTCTCGGGAATTTCATTAGTAGGATCAATTGGAGGATTATTTGGCACGGCTATTGGAGAGGGTACGGCGACATTAACGGCACTGGGTCAAATTGCGGCGATTTGGGTTGGCGGTGGTACATTAATTCCTTGGGCACTTATTCCGGCAGCGGCTATTTGTAATGTTAGTCCATTTGAGCTTGCTCGGAGGAATCTTGTACCGGTTGTCATTGGGTTAGTTGTTACAACAATTGTGGCGATGTTTATTATTTAAGTGATTGTACGAATATCAAAATGAAATTAAAAGGTATCGTGTTGATAATAAGCGGATACAAAAAAGCTTAGGTTGACGTTTTATCCCGCATTAACGGGCAGTAAGAAAGCGAACAACTGCCCGTAAAAGCCCGATTGGTGAAAGCTAACAATCCGTGGGGGGAAGATCCCCCCACGGATTGAAGTTTCACTTTATTTCAGCCTAAGCTTTTCGCTTATTTTACTTCTTTCTAAATAGTAGCGAAATGAACTAGATGAATAAGTATTAGTTAAGAGGTGATTGCCAATATTGGGGGAGGTAAGTAACGGGTTGTTGCTGCGGGAAATAGTATGGGGTCATATATTGATAGTGTGATGTATGTTCAGCTGCTCTGTTGCAGTCCGTGTATGGACCTATATAGGTAGTAGGTTTTATGGGGGCGATTGCCTGTTGCCATAGATTTTCGTCAATGCAATAAGTATGTGACATGATATTTGCAGGAGTAAATTTTAAAATGTCGGAACCTAAAATAACTTCTGGAGTTGGCGCATTAAAGATTGCCAAAAGGTGAGTGTTATCAACTGTAGCCACTTCATAATGCCACCAACCTTGAGGGATGTTTGCCACTTGTCCTGGAGTAACCTTGTAATTGAGAAGCTGTTTTGTGAATGGATTTAGCATCGATATAATGGCAGCGCCCGAAATACAATAGACTAACTCAGCTGCATTTTGGTGATAGTGTGGTTCTATAACATTATTGGCGCTTAGGAAGATATCTAACAGGGATACATTATCTAAAGTATTCAACTGTTGTATACCTAATACATTGATAAAGTTATGAGAATCTTTTCTGAATAATGGACTATTATTGATGTCAAAAGTGAATTGAGTTGAAGGAGACGTGTAATCGATAGATGAACTCATAAATTTTTCCTCTCTTTACATGGGCTATAAAAAGAAACTTTATAAGTATGGTATGCATTTACAATACGTTTGGTGTACGTAGGATATTTAAATAATAATCGGTTTAACATAAAACAATAATTCGGTATGGTGTGGTTTGAGCGGGAATACTTCTTGTAGTAGGTCCATAGTAAACAATTAAATCTCGATCTCCCGGATAGTTTGTAAAGAGTTGACCGTTTGTTAATAATAGTTGGGTATTACTAGATAAATTTAATTGTAATTGTCCATCACTACTTACTAGTTGGTTATTAAAATAATCAACTTTTATGTTCTGATTTAAATTATCTTTTACCATAACAAGCGCCTGAAATTGCGGAGGGTAAATAAGAATGGCAGGTGCATTGCCGTCATAATATCCTGTCACGCGATCGCCAACCGCAAGCAATTCATGGTCAACAATATAAGTTGAAGGTGAAATTACAAAGTTTACGATTATCCCTAACTCATTTTCTACCGTGAAAAATTTATAACAACCTTTCTTATTGCCATCTTGACCGGAATTGAAATCCGTAATCCCCGTGATAGTTCCATGAAATGAATAAAAATTTGTCATGTAATACCTCCAAAATGAAATGTTTTAAACATTTGGTACTTCCTATTTCAAAATGAACGTCCTAAACAAAGGATGAATAAACTAATCAAATAAATTAAAGAAAGGTGTGCGTTTTGAAATTTAAAGAGCAGCCTATAAACCCAGCAAATCCTGATACAATCCCAAAGTTTGTAGATCAACTAATAAAACCACCTACCGCAATCTCGAGAGGGAATAAAAATTACCCATTAGGAACTTATTACGAAATGAAAATGGTGAAAGCAAAGCATCGATTTCATAGAAACTTTCCATATTCAGATGTGTGGGGCTATGACGGAATCGTCCCTGGGCCAACAATTGAAGCAAAAAAAGATTACACGACCTATGTGAAATATTTGAACAAACTTCCTGAAAAACATTTTTTACCGATTGATTTTAGTTTGCACGTAGCTAATAATTCGCCTGAAGTTCGAACAGTAGTTCATTTACATGGGGCAAATGTAGATTCTGCAAGCGACGGACACCCAGAGGCATGGTATACAAAAGACTACGCTGCTACTGGTCCGACGTTTAAACGTGAAGTGCATGCGTATACGAATCATCAGCCTGGTACGACAATGTGGTATCACGATCATTCGATGGGTCTTACCCGATTAAATGTTTGTGCCGGCTTAGCAGGCTTTTATTTGCTTCGTGATTCCTTAGAAGAAAGACTAAATTTACCAAAGGGAAAATACGAAATTCCACTCATGATTCAAGATAAAGCATTTAATGAAGATGGCTCTATTTTTTACCCAACTGAATTAGATCCACCATTCCCTCTCCCTGTACCTGATCAACTTCC
>SMEP01000307.1_pt1 | contig 10153 bp, 10 predicted proteins | sample 2456231 | NCBI WGS metagenome assembly SMEP01 (sample SAMN10132595, study PRJNA489261) | soil metagenome | isolation source: day1 control-silty clay loam soil ammended with raw manure from dairy cow... | place: USA | collected 2015-05-15
GGTGAAATCGGTTTCATGCCCCACCCCACTAATAATAGGGATAGGACTGGAGGCGATCAGACGTGCCAGACCTTCATCGTTAAAAGCCCAAAGATCTTCCAGACTACCGCCCCCGCGCACCAGCAAAAGGGTATCGACTTCGGCTCGCTCAATCGCAGTTTCCAAGGCTTGTCGCAATCGCGGGGGGGCCTCAGCACCTTGCACCGGCGCAGGGTAAATAATGATGCGGACATGGGGTGCGCGCCGTTCCATTGCTGTCAGCACGTCTCGTAGGGCGGCGGCGGCCAGGGACGTAATGATGCCAATACTGCGTGGCAAGGTCGCAATAGGACGCTTGCGTTCGGGCTCGAACAAGCCTTCACTTTGCAACTGGCCTTTCAAGCGCAAAAACGCTTCGTGCAAATCCCCTAGGCCAGCACGGCGCATGCCCTCGACCTGAACCTGGAAGTCCCCACGCGCCTCGTACAAGGTCACCGAGCAGCGAAACTCGAAGCGTTCGCCCGCACGCGGCACAAAACCCACGGCCTGGGCACGACCCCGAAACATCACGGCACGTACGGCGGCCTTGTCATCCTTGATGGAGAAATACCAATGTCCCGAAGCGGCCTGGGTGAAGTTGGACACTTCACCGCTAACCCAAACCACCGGCATGTGCTCATCCAGCAATTGGCTGACACGGCGGTTCAGCTGTGCCACGGTCCACACCGAAGGTGCTCTAGATTCTTGATAATGCGTCATATTCTTTGTTATTAACTCGTCCCGGCGTAGTTTTCCACCGATTCGTATCCACAACTGTCATGCGTTTGTCAAATAGACGCCAAGACAATGGCTTCCGTCCAATACCTGATGCAATACTTTATCGAAAACAGATAAGCCATTGAAAATAAACGTTATTTAAAAAAACACGAAGATGGTCGAAAATTAGCCAGAGAACCTCTAAACCACCACCCGAGCCACTATGGGAAGTCTTATACACAGAATTATCCACAGATTTTGTGGATAGTTTTAGTACTACACCTATTACTTCAAATACATCATGGGTTTGGCGTAGGTTTCGAGAAAAAGACCATAAAGTGTACCGCGCCCGCGCCGGAACATTCCCGCAATGCAGGCAGGGGCTCTACAATAAGCGTTGATTTATTTCGTGACCGGATAATCGACCCGTGCTTACTTTGATCCATGCCGCTGGCTGGCCTGTCTGGTTCCTGCTGGCCTGCTCTATTCTTGCCCTGGGCCTGATCCTGGAACGTCTCTTGGCTTTACGCAGCAAGCGAATTTTACCAGCCGGACTGGCGCGCCAGATCAGCGAGCTGACTGCGCAAAACCGCGTCCAGGACGATTCCCTGCCTCGCCTGTACGACAACTCCCCCTTAGGTCGAGTATTAGCTACCGTACTGAAATATCGTCATCAAACTCCGGCGCTACGTGAAGCCGCAGTCGAGGCAGAAGGCAAGGACATCAGCTATCAGCTAAACAAATACATTCCCGCATTGGGCACTATTGCCGTCATCGCTCCCTTGCTGGGTCTGTTTGGCACCGTCATTGGCATGATCGATATTTTTGCGGCCTATGATCCCGCCGGTGGCGATCCCAGCCTGATTGCCCGTGGCATTTCTGTCGCGCTATATAACACCGCCTTGGGGATTTTGATTGCCGTCCCGGCCATGATCTTTCACCGCTACTTTCGCAGCCGGGCCGACTATCTATTGCATTGTCTGGAAAGTGAGGCCGGCACCTTGGATCGTTTGCTGGCCCAGAGGGCGGCCTGATGCGCTTTCGCCGAGCCCAAGACCAGGACACTCTGGAATTGAATCTGGTGCCCTTGATTGATGTCTTGCTGGTCGTGCTGATTTTTCTGGCCGCCAGCAGCACCTTTGTGCGCCATCGCCAATTGGATGTGTCCCTGCCCCAGGCTCAGGCCCAAGCCGCTCAAGCGGCTGAGTTATTGCTGGCCATCAGCCAGGACGGGCGCTACGCCCTGAACGGCATGTGGCTGGATGCCAGCAGCACTGGGCCATTAAGCCAGGCCTTATCCACTGAAAAGACCGACGAGAACAGCAGCTTACTGATTCTTGCAGATGCCCAGGCCCCCCATTTTGCTGTCGTGCAGGCCATGGAAGCAGCCCGTCAGGTAGGCATCCATCGCATTCATTTTGCGACCCAGGCTCCATGAGTGTGCGCGTCCGCCTGACAGATTGGCTACACGGCCAATGGCAAAAAAAAGGCTGGTTCAGCCTGATTATGCGCCCTCTTTCAGCGTTGGCAGCCCTGTTTGTACGCCGCAAACAGCAACGTTACGAACAAGACCCCAACGCCTCTTACCGCAGTCCGGTTCCCGTGATCGTAGTGGGCAATATTATTGTGGGTGGTGCTGGCAAAACCCCTGTCGTTCTGGCGCTGACTGAACAATTACGCGCATTAGGCTGGACGCCCGGCATTGTCAGCCGAGCTTATGGTGTGGATGTAGGCCCCCATCCCCGTGTGGGTCAAGGCAAATTAGCGGCCGAACAGTTTGGTGATGAACCTACCCTGATCGCGGCCCAGACCCAAGCTCCGATCGCCGTCCATCCACGCCGTGTACTGGCTGCCCAAGCCTTGCTCCAAGCATTCCCGACGGTAGACCTGATTATTTCTGACGACGGGCTGCAACATCTGGCCCTGCAGCGCGATCTGGAAGTGGTGGTGCAAGATGCACGTGGCGTGGGCAATGGCTATTTGCTGCCTGCCGGACCCTTGCGCGAAAGCCCCGAACGCCTGCGCCAGGTAGACTGGTTGATCAGCCAGATTGTGGCTGATCAAGCGCCCCCTTCTACCCCCCAGCCTGCCGAACCGGGCCGCAGCTTGACCATGAGCTTGCGCCCTTATCAATTAGAGCACCTGATCTCTGGACGCCGCCTGGACTGGTCGGACTGGTGCCGGGAATACGGTCAGCAAAACCTGCAAGCCCTGGCCGCGATTGGTCAGCCCGCCCGGTTTTTCACCATGCTGCGCGCCTGTGGTCTGCGCCTGAATCAAACAGTTGCCTTGCCCGACCATGCCGCCTTGCAAGCACAAGACTTTCAAGCCTTGCATGACGGGCCAGTACTCATTACCCGTAAAGACGCCGTAAAATGCCAGCACCTGAACGACTCACGCCTGTGGGTTGTGGATGTTCAGCCCGTGTTTTCACACCCCGGCTGGATTGCTGAGCTGGACAGCCTGTTGCGCAAACGGCGCTTAACCCCTCCCTCTTTACCCGGAGTCCAATAATGGAAACTCGCCTACTCGAAGTGCTGGTCTGCCCCTTGTGCAAGGGCCCTTTGCGCCACGACCGCGAACAGCAAGAACTGATCTGCAAGGCAGACAAACTGGCCTTCCCCGTTGTGGATGGTATCCCCACCATGTTGATCAACGAAGCGCGCCCGTTGAATGCGCAGGAACAAACCAGTAGCTGATATGACTTTTTCCGTCATCATCCCCGCTCGCCTGGGCTCCACCCGCTTGCCCAACAAACCGCTGGCCGACATTGCTGGTCAACCCATGATCGTGCGTTGTGCTCAGCAGGCTGCGCTTAGTGGCGCACGTCAGGTCTGGGTAGCGACGGACTCGCAGGCCGTGCTTGAGGCGGTGCACGCCCATGGTTTCCAGGCCCTGCTGACCGATGCCGAGCACCCGACTGGTACGGATCGCCTGGCTCAGGCCGCCCGCCTGCTGGAATTGCCTGAGGACGAAATCGTCGTCAATGTGCAAGGTGACGAGCCCTTGATCTTGCCCGAGCATATCAATGCAGCTGCCGAGCTTCTGGCCCGCAGTACACAAGCCGATATCGCCACCCTGGCTGCCCCCATCAGGGACGCTGAAACGCTGTTCAATCCCAATGCCGTCAAGGTGGTGTGCGACCTGCAGGGCCGCGCCCTGTATTTCTCCCGCGCCCCCATGCCCTGGGCCCGCGATGCCCTGGCGGGCGGCGAACAGCGGCTGGCCGACGGACTTCCCGCATTGCACCATATCGGCCTTTATGCCTACCGAAATCGCTTCTTGCAGCAGTATGCCCAGCTACCACGTGGGCCGCTGGAGCACTTCGAGTCCCTGGAGCAGCTGCGAGCCATGGAAAACGGCTTCCAGATTATGGTTCACCGTCTTCAGGTGATTCCTGCAGCCGGGGTAGACACCGAGCAAGACCTGGAAAGAGTACGCGCTCACTTCGCAAATCGGTTATAAAAGATCTTTTTTCTGCTCCGTCCGAATAAAAAATGCGCGAAATATGCTGCATTGCATCATACTGAAGCGAGAATCGGACCGACGCATTTCCTGGAGGAATTCATGCGACTAATACTGCTCGGGCCCCCTGGTGCCGGCAAAGGCACTCAAGCTGCTTTCATTACCGAGAAATTTGGTATTCCACAAATTTCCACGGGCGATATGTTGCGTGCCGCTGTCAAAGCCCAAACCCCGCTGGGTGTAGAAGCCAAAAAAATTATGGATGCCGGCGGCCTGGTTTCGGATGACCTGATCATCGGACTGGTTCGCGATCGCCTGCAAGCTGACGACTGTGAGCCCGGCTACCTGTTCGACGGTTTCCCTCGCACGATTCCTCAAGCAGATGCTCTGAAGGATGCCAATGTCCAACTGGACTTCGTGATCGAAATCGACGTACCCGAAGAAAGCATCATCGAACGCATGAGCGGCCGTCGGATTCACTCTGCCAGCGGCCGTAGCTACCACGTTACGTTCAATCCACCCAAAACCCCCGGTGTGGACGATGTAACGGGCGAGCCCTTGCTCCAGCGCGAAGACGACCGCGAGGAAACCGTACGCCATCGCCTGTCTGTCTATCGCGAGCAGACCCGCCCTCTGGTCGATTACTACTCGCAATGGTCAGCCACCGGCGACCCACAAGCTCCGGCCTATCGCAAGATTTCCGGCGTGGGCAGCGTCGATGAGATCCGCCAGCGCATTGTGGACGCCCTGGCAAGCTAAGTAAGTCTAGATTTCAACCGGCCCCAAAAGGGCCGGTTGTTTATTATTCAAGGGAGACAAGCTCATGCAAATCAATAAGAAAACATTTATTGTCACGGGTGGCGCATCTGGTTTGGGCGCAGGCACCATACGTATGCTGGTTGAAAACGGCGCCCGCGTAGTGATCGCCGACATTCAGGACGAGGCCGGTCAGGCGCTGGCCAAAGAGCTAGGCCAGCACTATCAGCGCTGTGATGTGACCTCGGAGCAAGACGCCCAGGCCGTCGTAGACTTGGCTTGCCAGGACAGCACTCACCCCCTGTTTGGCCTGGTCAACTGTGCTGGCGTGGCCCCAGCTTCGCGCACCGTGGGACGCAATGGCCCCCACACGCTGGACCTGTTCCAGAAAACCGTCATGATCAATCTGGTCGGCACCTTCAATATGTGTCGTCTGGCTGCTGCTGCCATGAGCAACAATACCCCCGAGCCGTCGGGCGAGCGTGGCGTGCTGATTAACACCGCGTCTGTCGCTGCCTATGACGGCCAGATCGGTCAGGCCGCTTACGGTGCCTCCAAGGCGGGCGTAGTGGGTTTGACCTTGCCCCTGGCACGCGATCTGGCGCAAACTGGCATCCGCGTCATGACGATTGCCCCCGGCATTTTTGGCACCCCCATGATGTTTGCTATGCCTCAGGAGGTACAGGATTCGCTGGCTGCCAGCATCCCCTTCCCGTCTCGCCTGGGTCGTCCCGACGATTTTTCCCAACTGGTGCACAGCATTATCAGCAATGAAATGCTCAATGGCGAAACTATCCGTCTGGATGGCGCCATTCGCATGGCACCAAAATAACTTTCTGTATCGGCTCCAATGGGTTTGTTTCGCTCGGCGGCCACGATTAGTGGCCTGACGCTGCTGTCTCGCATTACCGGACTGGCACGCGATATTCTGATTGCCCGCGCCTTTGGGGCGGGCCCGCTTACTGATGCCTTCTGGGTAGCGTTTCGCATTCCCAACCTGCTGCGCCGCCTGTTTGCAGAGGGCGCCTTCTCGCAGGCCTTTGTCCCTATCCTGGGGCAAGTTCGCAAAGAGCATGAGCCCGACAAGGTCCAGCAATTGCTGGATCGGGTGGCCCTACTGTTGACCGTTGCCGTCATGGTGGTCACGGCGATTGGTATTGTGGCTGCCCCCTGGGTGGTCAGCGCCATGGCCAGCGGCTTGACCGCCCCCGAGCGACAAACCGAGTTTGGGGCCGCCATCACTATGACGCGCCTGATGTTCCCCTACATCATCTGCATGTCGCTGGTGGCCTTTGCCTCTGCCGTACTCAATACCTGGAGCCGCTTTGCGGTTCCAGCCTTCACTCCCATCCTGCTGAATCTGTCCATGATTGCCGCCAGCCTGTTTCTGGCCCAGCACATGGATACCCCGATTTATGCCCTGGCTGTCGGTGTGATGGTCGGTGGTCTGGCCCAATTGCTGGTCCAATGGACCGCCTTGGCCCGCCTGGGCCTGCTGCCTCGCCTGTCATTTCGCCTGGGCGAGGCTCGCCGCGACCCTATCGTGCAACGCATCCTGAAACAGATGTTGCCCGCAATTTTGGGTGTATCGGTGGCGCAGATCTCCCTTTTGATCAACACCAATATCGCTACCTGGCTGCAGTCCGGCAGTGTTACCTGGCTATCTTTTGCCGACCGCCTGATGGAATTTCCCACTGCCCTGCTAGGCGTGGCGCTGGGCACCGTCTTGCTGCCCAAGCTGTCTGCCGCGCATGCAGGCAAAGACGATAAACACTACAGCGCCCTGCTGGACTGGGGTTTACGCCTGGTCTTGCTGCTGGGCTTGCCCGCCGCTCTGGGCATGGCCCTGCTGTCCGACGGTCTGGTGGCCACCTTGTTCCACTACGGTGCGTTTGGCGCTGCGGATGTTGCCCAGACCAAGCAGGCCGTGGGCGCCTATTCTGTGGGTCTGGTCGGCTTGCTGGCCATCAAGATTCTGGCCCCCGGCTTTTACGCCCGCCAGGACATTCGCACTCCCGTGCGTATTGCGATTGGAGTGCTGATTATTACGCAACTGTTTAATCTGCTGCTGGTCCCTACTTTTGCCCATGCCGGGTTGGCACTGTCGATTGGCCTGGGCGCCATCGTCAATGCCTTGACCTTGCTGGTCATGCTGCTCAAACGGGGGATATACCAGCCCAATCATGACTGGTTACGTTTTCTCCTGAAGATCATCCCTGCCCTGGGCGCACTGGCCCTTGTGCTCTGGCTGGCCCAACACTATATCGACTGGATCGCCCTGGGAGCCACGCCCTTGCTGCGCGTGCTTTATCTGAGCGGGGTGTTGCTTGCCAGCGGTATTTCCTATTTCGGTATGTTGTTTATCGTAGGCATTCGACCCTCTTACTTTACAAAGCGGGCGTAGTGTCCTAGAATAATTGTCTTTGCCGATTAAACTTTAAAACTTAGGCTTTACTAAAAACATGGCTAATACCGCACAAGCACGTAAGCGCGCCCGCCAAGCAGTGGCTCGCAACAAACACAACGCCAGCATCCGTTCCATGCTGCGTACCGCTATCAAGCGCGTTCGTCAGGCTGTCGAGGCCGGTGACAAAACTGCTGCTAACGAAGTTTTCCGCAAAGCGACCAGCATCATTGACCGCGTTGCCGACAAGAACATCATTCACAAGAACAAGGCTGCCCGCCACAAGAGCCGCCTGTCTAGCGCTGTCAAGGCTTTGGCCTGATTGCAAAAGATTTTTAATGGTTTAATCGGCTCTGGCCTAAAAACCAGTTAGAAAAGGGGTGCTAAGCACCCCTTTTTTATTAGCCACAAAACCATTGCCTGGACACGCAGGCCAAACATGCTAAGTTATGGATTTGCTTTTTCATGAGTGAGTCCCCATGACACGTCCCATCGTGCTGCAACTGGCATCTTTGGCCCAGCACCCCTCTTTTGACGATATAGACCGTCACTTCGAGCGTCTTGCCCCTCAAGACCTGACTGAACTCTCTGCCCAGCAGATTGAGCGCATCCAGATTCTGCTGACCAGCGCTGTCACCCCTACCCCCGCCTCCTTGATGGACCGTCTGCCCGCTTTGAAAGCGATTTGCAGCGTAGGCGTAGGCTATGACTCCATCGACATACACGCCGCCAAACAGCGTGGCATACAGGTCAGCACCACCCCTGATGTTCTAAACGATTGCGTGGCCGATATGGCCTGGGCTTTGATACTGGACGCTGCCCGACGCGTTACCGAATCCGACCGTTATGTTCGTGCCGGCCTGTGGGATCGCCCCAATGGCTTTGGGTTGGGCACACGCGTCAGCGGCAAGAAACTGGGTATTGTGGGACTGGGTCGTATTGGCCAGACGATTGCCCGCCGTGCCAATGGTTTTGATATGGAGCTGCGCTACCACAATCGTCGCCCACGTCACGATGTAGCCTGGCACTACGAGCCCTCTTTGATTGAACTGGCCGATTGGGCTGACATTATGGTGATTGCTGCCGTCGGCGGAGACGAGACGCGCGGGCTGATCAATATCGACGTACTGAATGCATTGGGTCCCAAAGGCATTCTGGTCAACATTGCCCGCGGTAGTGTAGTGGATGAAAGCGCGCTGATCGCTGCCCTGCAAGAGGGACGTCTAGGCGCCGCCGGGCTGGATGTATTCGAGAGCGAACCTCAGGTACCCCAGGCGCTACGCGATCTGAATCAGGTTGTATTGGCACCGCACACGGCCAGCGCTACGGTAGAGACGCGCGAAGCCATGTTGGCACTGACGCTGGAAAATATTTTGCAGTATCAAAAAACCGGCAAGGTACTGACGCCGCTCAGCGTGTAGAACAGCCATGTCGCCTGCCGTTTTTGCGGTGGCGACATGCTTTTCAGACTAGGATTTTGCTCAGGAGTCGACCGGGTCCATATTTTCAGGGTCAATGCCGGTGATTTTTAAATTATTGTCGTCAGCAAAGCCACAAACGAATTTCCAAGCCAAAGGTTCCAGTTCTCGAAGGCGTGCATCCACGACAACACACCGCACACCATCAATCAAACGCGGCACCACATAGGGCGAATAAGTCAGATGCCCCCCCATCGCCCCTGCGGGACGAAACTGGGACATTACACCGGCCAAGCGCTCGGCCCAATCACTGGGACGAAACCGCTGATCCTGCCGGGTCACACCATGGATAACAAGTTGCTTCACTGGCTCTGTCATAACAATTAATGGCTGATCGTGCAGTTCAGGTCTGCTGCACCTTTTCCTTTCTTGCCCCGCATTGTATCCGATCGCGGCCACGCAAAGCCTGGGATTCAAGAAATTAGCCGCTTGACAATTTATTGCCAATCATTGCTTTGACTGATCAATTTATTCCAAAATCAGGCAGTTAGATCGTCCTTTGCTCGGGCTGTCTTTGCTCTAAATAGCCGGACAGGTTAAGATTACTTTCTTTATTCGCAGGATTTTTTATGGATGCCATCGTGCAAGCAGGGCCGCTTCGGCACTTTCTGCAATTTCGCGACTTTTCTCACGACGAAATTTTATATGTGCTGGACCGCGCACGCCTGATCAAAGACAAATTCAAACGCTATCAGCCGCACCACACATTGCACGACCGCACCCTGGCGATGGTTTTTGAAAAAGCCAGTACCCGTACCCGGGTTTCGTTTGAAGCCGGTATGTATCAGTTGGGCGGTTCGGTCATTCACCTGACCACCACCGACTCGCAGTTGGGCCGCTCCGAACCCATTGAAGATACCGCCCGCGTGGTTTCCCGCATGGTCGATATCGTCATGATTCGTACTTTCGAGCAGACCCGTCTGGAGCGTTTTGCCTCCCACTCGCGTGTCCCGGTCATCAATGGCCTGACCAACGAATTTCACCCCTGTCAGATTCTGGCCGACATCTTCACCTTTATCGAACATCGTGGCGATATCAAGGGCAAGACCGTGGCCTGGATCGGTGACGCCAACAATATGGCTTACACCTGGCTGCAAGCGGCTGAAATTCTGGGTTTCACCCTGCATGTGTCCGCTCCCAACGGCTATCATCTTGAAGCGAGCCGTACCGGTAACCCGAACTCCAGCATTCTGCGTGAATTCGACGATCCCCTGGAGGCCTGCAAAGGCGCACACCTGGTCACCACCGACGTGTGGACCAGCATGGGCTACGAAGACGAGAACGAAGAGCGCCGCAAGGCCTTTGCCGATTGGCG
>SMEP01000359.1_pt1 | contig 10128 bp, 10 predicted proteins | sample 2456231 | NCBI WGS metagenome assembly SMEP01 (sample SAMN10132595, study PRJNA489261) | soil metagenome | isolation source: day1 control-silty clay loam soil ammended with raw manure from dairy cow... | place: USA | collected 2015-05-15
CGATTAGGCAATTGTTTTAAAAACCAGGTCCGTAATCGTAACTATTTTCTTGCGTGGACTCTTTACGACTATTACGTGATGTCACAGATTGATTTTTATAGAAATTATCAGCTCTATCTTCCTTATTTATTATACTAGGATCTTTAGGTTCCAAACTTAATTCTCTCCTTGGCGGTTTTGGTTCAGCACTGTCATTTTTAGCAGCTGAATTACCAATTGGACTATTCTCAATTGCAGCATTCACTTTTTGCTGAGCAGTGGTTTTAAATTCAATTTTGATATCTTCTGAATCAGCAATTTGTTGTACTTGTTTTTTAAACTCATCTGTTCCAAAAACTAAAACAACACCAAACTTGGCTCTTGCCAGGAATAAAGCATCACGGATATGCTCATGTTGATGACTAACAACTGTAATTTCTGATGTATTTTTCGTTTCAAAAAATGCAACTTTTTTTTGGTCCAGATAAAATTTTTGTCCAAATTTGTATTCGATTACATAGTCTTTTCTAAAAAGAGATGTCATTTGGGATTGCTGATGAGGTATAGACATTTTCTTTGAAGATTCTAATGTATTCAAGCGTTCTCCTTCTTGTTTTTTCTGAAGCTTGAGTCTTCGAGTGTATTCAAAGTATTGCAGCATTTGCTCAAACTCAGATTCAGCTAAATTTTCAGGAAGTTTGATTGTTCTTTTCTTCTCAACCTTAGGCACGAGCTCTAATTCTAGTGTTGAAGATGAAGACTGAGAGTTGTGCTTGTGTTCTTTTGGCTGCTTGAGTGGAGAAATATGTAGATTAAAATAAAGTTGCCAACATTGTTCAATCTCAGATGAATTGAAATATTGCTTATTTAGTTCTTTATGCTGAGTATAAATCAGATTTTGGATCCTAAGCATGAGGAGATCCTGATCTTGCTTATTAATATCAGGCAATTTCTTTTCATCAACACATTTTTTTAATGTTGATTGCAGTGACTCCATTGGTAAACCGCAACAATTTAAGAGCAAACAAGTTTTAATAATGGCTGTACTTTGATTTGTGTGCGTGGATCTAAATTTTTTAAAGAGTTCAGTAAAACACGACTCGATATTGTTTTGAGAAAGACGTTCGAAACTTGGTAATACTCTCTCATGGTTTGTGTCGATAATCTGTTCTTTTTCTTTGAGATCTTTTACAGTGGCGTGGAACAATTCTTTAAATTCCGACGTACCCCTGAGCGTTCCTTTCTTTTTAGAATCAAGTGCTTTTATACATTGTTGTAGTCGGGTCACGGAATAATTACTGAACACCAGGATCCCATATCTATTTTGAATGGCTATCGGTTCATTCTGATCAAAGAGGATTTTTGCTTTTTCAATCCTAGGGTTATCTTGGCAAATAAAATTTTTAGATTGACGTTGATCAAATAAAAATTGTTGTTGCATAAGCAAGTGATGTGAGGGGGGGAAAAACTTTAAAAAATCTGCGTAAGACGTTATTTTCGAGGAATCAAAGCTTGAAGAAAATGGAAAGCTTTCTTGCAGTGTTTTAGAGGTCTTTTTACCCAAGCTTTTATGTTGATCGTTATATTCTTTTCTTTGCAATGCTCTTGAATTTATTTGATCAGCAGAGTGCTGGTAATGCAGCAGAGTAAAAATGACATCAGATGATTGCTCTGGAAATTTCTGCTGCCATTGTTTTAAAAAATTATTTTTATCATGCTTATAATTTTCATTTTTAAGAGAAATTTCTTGGTATCCATTTTTACGATTTTTACTGATTGAATCCTTTTCTGCCTTTATTTTTAGATAAACATCATGAAGATTAGTAACTAAAAAATCTTCATTTTTAAATAAATGGTAAGAATGTACAGTTGTTTCTGCTGATTGAGAGTGCCGAGATGTTTCATTTAGTTTTATAAGAGGGATAGTTTTAATATCACTATCTTTAGCCGTAAAATCTCCCCATTTTTTTTCTAAGTTTTTGAGAGTCGCTTGTTTATTACAAAATAAAGAGGCTTTAAACGTGAGTTCTTGCTCTTCGCTTGTCTTAATTTTAAAAGTACTACCGTTTCGCTTTTTCTCATAAAGAATGCCATGTTGAGCTAATTCTTTATGCCAGTCTTGCCAATTTTCAGCGTTTTTCAGTACTTGATTAACGCAATGTCCAATATAGCGTTGGTAGTCTTTGCCTGATTCGCTTTCACTGCTCATTCGACTTTTTTGTTGATGTCGATGTTCTTGATCTCGAATTTTTGAATAAATTTTTTCAGCATCAGGCTGAGGTATATAATCTGGATTTTTTTCACAATGTCCCGTGTCATGCTTATAGATAAACATTGGATTAGGCTCTGGTTCCCAGCCCTGTTTTGCTTCAATTTCTGCTGCAGCCCGATGTACAGCATTATAAATCCAGCCATCTCCAAGATCGATCACTTTATTTTCATTGTGTTTATTTTTTTTGAATGGATGAACTTTATTGACGATTAAATGAAAGTGAACATTGTCTGTATCCATGTGCATTGCATATTGCATTTGTAGTTCTTCTGCACTGAGATGTTTCGCTAAAATATCAATTTGTTGTTCTAATTGCTCAGTGGTTGGAACCTCAAATTTTTTAAAACTTCCGACCATGTGTACGATCGGGTCAATCACACGAGAGTTCAAACTGGCAGTTTGTGACATTTCTATTTTTTGATAATGAGGATCATCATCTAAAAAGTTTCTAAAGTTTGAATAGACACATTTTTCAGAGAGTAAGTCTTCATCAAAACCAGGATGAAGCTGATGAATATATTCAGACAAATGGTGAGCACGTGTCTGCTTCGGATGATGAATATAATCCGATAATCCAGTCACACGTTCTTCTACTGAAGACCCGATCGTATTCGCAATGACTTTAATAATCATACTTTATCCAATCTATCATTGAGTCTACGCACAGTCATTTTGATCTCCGGGATGAGCTGTTCTATTTCATCCAATTCATGAAGAATGAGTCCTGTATCTTTGAGTTTTTCCAAAATTTTTGTCAGTAAAATTCCCATGATTCTCACAGTATGAATGTCCTGTTGATCTGAAATACTGAACTGGGTATCCGAGAAAATCTTCAAACGTAGATAGTTAGATTGAGCCATATGTAATGCCGCACAGGCAGCACTAATTTGTTGATGTTCATCTGCTGTAAAGCGAATAATGATTTTTTTGTTTCTCAATGTTTTGTCTTTCATTTTTTTCTACTATATGCAAATTGAGACCGAGCGGAGCGAGCTCGAGATTTGTGATTTTGGACGATGTATATTACTCGTCCCATCCTGTATATTTTTAGCGGTCAGTGAATGAACTGAAGATGATGAAAATCATGCTTGTTTTCCCTTTTTTTTCTTAGCGCAAAAAGTTACATTTTTCAGTAATTTAAAAATCAAAAAAGGGTCATATTTTGCCATTTTTATGAGAGTAAATATTTCGAATAATGAGCTTATAAATTTATTCTTAAGGAAGAAATATGATGCAAGATCAGAATATTTTAAAATTCGATAGTGAAAATTCGGATAATATAAATTCTGAATTCTCAACAGATAATTCTTTTGAAGCTCCTCAAGAAAGTAATTCTAAGCCTTCAAAACTTGTTGAGAAGAATCAAAAAATATATAGCAAAAATGATTCTAAAAACTTTGAAAATATTCTTCTTTGTTATATAAAAGAATTGAATGAAAAGACCATTACACGGAATCAATTGCTTACTCAGCATAAGAAAACTTTACTTCAACTCTTTGGTCTTGGTGCAACAACCGGAGAAGTACTAGACTTTCTAAAAAGAAACAATTTTGTGGGTATTACTGAGGAAACTTTAAAAGAGTTTTTAAAGAAGAAAAAATAAATTATGTTGTGAAGTAATCAATAAAAATTACTTCACACAAAGCAATTGATCCCACTTGAAGTAATTTTGAGTGAGTTGGTTACGTGACATATTCCAGGTTCTGTTCGGTAACATACTTGCACCAAGAGCGAGTTTGGTTTTACCAAACTTATGATGGATTTCCTCAAGTGAATCCATCAAGATATTGTCTAAGCCAACTTGCTTCATGTCTGTGAAAAGGTCATAAGTATGCCTGGCTTTTGGCTCCAGACAAGTCAGTATCACGCCACACTTCTTGAAGCCTACATCCTTCTGATATAAATCATCTATCATTTTGATGGCAACTTTACACAGCGTTAATACATTGTCAGAGGGTTCAGGTAAAGTGATTGCTGCAGACTTGCTGTAATACGGTTTATGCGTATCAAATGGATTCGATTGTACAAAAGCCATCATGTAACCACACAACATATTCTCACCTCTTAAGCGAGCTACCGCATCTTGTACATACAGGCTCATGGCCTCTTTCAGATCGTCAATATGGTAAATCCTTTGACCAAACGAACGACTCGCAACAATTTGTTTTCTAGGGGCTTGAGTATGCTCTAACTCAATACAAGCAACTCCATGCAGCTCTAATAAAGTTCGATGCATGACGATAGAGAATTGCTCTCGGATCATCAGTGGGGAAGCCATGACAAAATTCATTACAGAATGGATGCCCATACTGTTGAGCTTGTACGTATGTTTACGTCCTACACCCCAAATCTCACTTACCTCGATGGATTGGTACAGAGTCTCGGTAGAGCAGTAATCCATTGCAACCAAGTTGCATACACCATTCAAGTAAGCATTCTTCTTGGCAATGTGATTGGCTATCTTTGCTTCAGTTTTCGTTCGACCTAAGCCAATACACACAGGCAAACCAAGCCAGGTGAAGATACGCTGACGAATCTGTTGAGCATAATCGGTTAGATCATCCTTCTCTGAAGGAGCGGTCAGATCAAGGAAGCATTCATCAATCGAATAGACTTCTTGCTCGTCAGGAGCGACAAAGTCTGAAAGGACTTTCATGAATCTGCGAGACATCTCTGCATATAAAGCATAGTTACTTGAGAGCACTTGGACTTTATGCTGCTCTACGATGTCTTTAATCTGAAAGAAGGGAACTCCCATCTTGATACCTAAGTCCTTGGCTTCCTGAGAGCGTGCAACAGCACAACCATCATTGTTGGAGAGAACAATGACAGGCTTGTTATTCAGACTTGGATTGAAGATACGCTCACAACTGACATAACAGTTGTTGATGTCCACTAGAGCAAACACCTTGTTTGTACATTCCATGTGATGAAACCAATAAAGTAGAGTTACTTGCGTTTCCGGAACGGTTTGATGACAAATGTCACTACACCCCAAATCACCATCTCTTGCCCATCATTAAGATGAATGTCAGAACAATCCGGATTCTCAGCTTTAAGCCAACGATGATCACCTTCGATCATCAGACGTTTAACAGTGAAGTCATTGTCGATTAGGGCAATAACGATGTCTGCATGTTTGGCTTCAAGACTACGATCAACGACAAGTTCATCATTAATGTCGATGCCAGCATCTCTCATTGAAAGAGAGGCTACTTTGACAATGAATGTTGTTGCCTCATTGCTGATGAGGTGTTCATTCATGTCTAGAGTTTTATCTACATAGTCTTGAGCAGGGGAAGGAAAACCAGCAGCAACTTTCTCGGAAGCCAGAGGAATTTGCATGTGAGTGAACGGCTCTACAGGAGAGATTGAAGCAACATCATTAAAGCATTGTTTCTCTGCTTCGTTGAGATAATTCTTGATTTCTATGATCTTGGATACAGGTACTCTTACAGTTTTTGTAGGCTCGTTATATTTTAGCTTTCTACCGGAACCTTCTCGGCTTCCCCCACGATTATTGCTCATGACTTATCCATTATTTGATTTTGTGACAAAATCAAATAATAAACTTTACCTCATTCCAAAAACAAGAGAATCTGGATAAATGGTTAATATGAAAAGTATAAATTCTGGGAGATTTATAAATTTATTGACCTAATTCTTTGTCAGTTAGCTGCCTACCAAGTAGCTCCGAATGTGCATTAGAAAGATTTATATCCTGCAATAAAGCCGCTTCTGAAGGGAATTTTGAAGCTTTAGAATCATACGTATTGACGACTTTTATCACTCCTTTTAATGCCTCCACTGGATCTGAGTCGACATATGAAAGGGAGGGCTGCTCAAGGCAATAAGCTACATACTTTAGGGATTTTTCCGACCATATTATCTGATAGCTATACTGCTTTCTGTTCCCAAGTAACTATTGGTATTCTTTAAAAGTCAGTACTTTAACATGGAAAAGCTTCTACGGCCTTAAGTACAGAAAGTAGTCCATGCATAGTTTCCATCTGTTCTATAGGAACTCCTCCAGTTAATAAATTAGGTGAATTGAGAAAACGGTGCATCCATTTAATATCACCACCATTCAGGCTATAAACAGCTCTGTAAATCCGAATTACGATTATTGCTATTTCCCCTGATTGAGAATTTGGATCTAGCATTAGGCTTGCATCAGATAAATCCATATCAACGCATTCAAGATGCAGAATTCTTACAAATTGCTCAGGTTTTAACCCAAGCTGCTGAGCCGCTTTCCATGAAGCCTGAGCCAAAAGTTTAGATTTATTTATAGGTTGTGAAAGTGGACTCATAAGTATGCCCTTAATATAAAAAATAGTGCTTTTTCTTAAATTATCTGGAAAAATAAAAAGTATCTAAAATTTGTTATATTAGCCCCATAAAAAGCGCGAATCTAGTCTCCACGTTTTTATGACCTTCTTTGAGTAAATTGAAAAATTTTCTGAATAGAAAACTCTCCCAAATATGGGTTGTTCAGTAATCAGAGTTTTTTATTTCTCTTTTAAACAATATGGCTAAATAGGAACTTGATCAGAAAAAACACCACAAAAAATGCAATGGTTGCTCTCCTGGTAATTACCTTGAAATAAAAGCAATAGAAATAATTAAAGTGATGGTTTTTTGCAGATATTCACAATACTGAGTTTGAGTTTTGCTAAGTTTTGCATTTTTTAGCAACTTGAGTTGCTAAAAAATGCAATTTATAGCCATGAATTAAGTCCGCACTCATTTTTATGTGAGGACTTAATTAAGGTTAAGAGCCATCTATCACATAGGATAATAAGGCGTGTTCGTCAAATGCTCATAGAAATTAGTTAAAAGTTGATCATATATATTCTGTAAACTAATTAAAGATACTTGCTGAAATCCATATTCTTCAAAAAATTGATTATCAACAAAATATGCAACAGCTTCATATGTCGTGAGATGGCGTGCAACGTTAAGCTGTTTGCAAAAGCCTGGTTCAAATAGTAATTGTAGGGCCGTAGTTTCGATAATTTTAGAAGCTACTATTTTTGAAATGATCCGTACATTAAGATTTCGGATTTCAGATCTAATTGATTTAAGAACTACATGAGAGGAACTATTCATAATCGAGCCTTTAAGTGAATAGATTTTTCTTAAAAGAAAAATTTACTTAAATTATTTGTTATGAAAGAATGCAAAGGTAAAACGTCGAAATTTTACAATCTTTCATTTCCTGGGTTTGGAATGAAAAGCATGAGTGTCCTATTGTCTAGATAGGTCACTCATGCACATACAATATTGATCATCTAATTTCCCTCCTTAATTTTTAAAAGATGTTTTTTGTCGAAATAGACAATAAAATACTATCAATATTTATATGCAAACTTGCCTATTTAGTCAAGTTATTATTGTCGGTTTATGGTGTTTTATTATGATGCTTGAAATGGATGCTGATTTGTTTTGTCTAAGACTAAAAGAAATCAGAAAAATGAGAAAAATGACACAGCAAGAATTGGCGGAAAAATCAGGCATGCCATCTACATCAATTGCACATTTTGAGGCAGGTTCTCGTAAACCGTCGTTAGAAAATTTTTATAAGTTAGTTGTTGTGCTGAATATATCTGCTGATTATTTATTAGGATGTATAGATCAACATACTCATTCAGGGAGCGATCCAATTACAAAATCTATTCAAGCATTACCTGAATCAGAAAGACAGATGATTGAAAAATTCATCTTGTCGTTGCAAAACTAAAGTTTTATATCAAAACTGTGTCACCCTGTCTCTTCTTAAGATCAATATGACAATGGTCAGGGTGGGGTTCCCACTATCTTAGAAATTTAGCAGCAGGATTTGGCGGTTTGACCTTCAAACCAGTCATGATACGAATCAGCTCAACAAAGCACTCACTATTATAGCGTGGCTGATATGGGCGTTTCAGGCGTTTGGATCGTAAAATCTGCAAGTCAGCCGCAATCATGGAACGTAGGGTTTCTACTGAAAGATCGAATCCATGCACGGTGGTGAGCTTTTCATGCGCCAAGGTGGGTCCAAATCCCAACAAATGTTCAAAAATAATGGAAAGACATTTGGTTTTTACCAAATCATCATGACTGGTTGAAAGATTCAAGATTTCAGTAGCACGGACTTGGATAATACGATGATCTTTAGGCGTTGTATTTATTTGCCAGACATAGTGATCAGCATCTATAATTTATATCCAGTCCATGATGGTGAAAACCATCATAAACCAGACATTTTGATTGGTGAGAACATAGACACTTTAGATGTTTTGCATACTCTGCCGATATAAACATAGCATCGCATGTAAGCGACGTTGATACCTGCATCCATCATAAAGAAGCTCAACATTCAAACTATCCAATATTCCTAAATACGCATCTGTATACATTTCTTGATCTTGTGGATCATTAATCACTTGCACCAATTCGACTCTATATAGTTGAATTAGCTGTTCAATATAATGTTGATACGTAGATTGAACCTGCTTTACCAAATGACTCGGTGGCACATACGCCATACGAGTAAGAAATTGATAGGTAATGGCATTTTCATATCTTAATTTGATTTTACATAAATAAGACTCTCCAGGAAGCTGGTTTTCTGAAGATGTATGAAAGCATGCCTCTAAATACAAACACTCAATATTTAAAGCATCCTCTAAAAGTTCAGAAAAAAGAGCATCTTTACTTTTAAAATGGGTATAAATTGAAGCTTTGCGAATACCAACAGCCTCGGCAATCGTACTTAAAGATGCTCCTTCATAACCATTCAAGACAAAATTCTCAAAAGCCACATCAATAATACGTTGCTTGGATTCTGAGCGTAATTTTTTCATGACAGGTTTTATTCCTCCACGAGATTTAATGATTTAGTTCTTAAAGGCTTTGTTGCATAAAGGTTTGAAAGGCTGAGTTCCCTTAAGCTACTCAAATTTAAGAGACAACTTGGGTATGAGGGCGACCTAATTCTGTGAATTTATTCAAGACTGCCATGCGTGCATGGATCTCATTCACCTGACTTGGAAAACTCCGCGCTGTTAATTTATCGCCTAATAATTTGATGCAATGCATCTTGGTTTCAACCAAACTTCGACGGTGATAACCAGACCACCTATAGACCTCGCTTGCTGATCCTTCCAAGGCTTTGCATTCTTTCTAGGTGGAATGATCGCATGTGCATCTCGATCTAAAATGACTTGTCGGCAGTGCTTTGTGTCATAAGCACCATCTGTATAAACAGAATCAATTGGTTCATCCAAGGGAATTTGAGCAAGTAAATCTTCGAGTACTTGAGAATCACTGACATTATTTGTGGTGAGTTGTACTGCACGTATTTGCAGGGTTTTAGCATCTATAGCAATGTGAAGCTTACGCCATTGGCGACGATATTCAGCCCCATGTTTCTTGCGTTTCCATTCACCTTCACCAAGAAACTTCAAACCAGTAGAGTCTACGAGTAGATGCAGTCCATCACTACTTTTTTGATAGCTAATCGCAATATCAATATGCTTTTGTCTACGACAAAGGGTGGAATAATCCGGAGCTGTCCAATCTAATCCAGAGAGTTTAATCAGACTTTGAACAAAACCTGTGACCATACGTAAAGAGAGTCGGAATAGTAATTTGATCATTAAGCAGCATTGAATCGCTGTATCGGAGTAGGTTTGATTTCGACCTTGCTTGCCTTGTGATTGTGCATACCACTGAGTCTTTGGATCAAACCAAATGGAAATATTACCTCGGTTAATTAAGGCTCGGTTATAGGATGACCAATTGGTTGTACGGTAGATTTTAGAGGCAGGCTTATTCATTTTGAAATTATATTGCTGAATAAGCTTTTGATGCTAGGTTTGTGCAACAAAGCC
>SMEP01000311.1_pt1 | contig 10092 bp, 8 predicted proteins | sample 2456231 | NCBI WGS metagenome assembly SMEP01 (sample SAMN10132595, study PRJNA489261) | soil metagenome | isolation source: day1 control-silty clay loam soil ammended with raw manure from dairy cow... | place: USA | collected 2015-05-15
TTGTTGTTGTTGTTGTTTGCCATAACTGCTCACCTCCTTGCCAAATTTAGAATGCCCAAATGGTTAAAAATAATACGCGATATTTTGATATAAGAGAAGGTGCTTGAAGAAATCAAGTTTCAAATCAATCCTTAATTTCCGCAATTAGGATTTGACTTTTTTCTTTCGATATACTTACTTGTACAGGATAATATTATCGGGTAATATATGATTAAAGCTGCGTTGTACGTAACAATATTAAGTTTCAACCTTTAAGCTGTAACAGGGAGTTTTAGATCAAAGATGGAATGTCGGGCGTCACACTATGGTGAATGACGATATACAGGAAATTTTTTGCGAACACCCACTTTGAGGAGTGGTGGTTTGAAACTTTCTATAATAATTTACGGCAAGGTGGCTTTCTATACATATTATTAAAAAGCACTCTTATATAAGGGTGTCGTCAGAAAAATGCGGATTTACACGATAAGAAATATGCACAATTAGCTTGGGAACATTTCAAACAGCGAAAAACACTGATTTAACAGTGTTTTTCGCTGTTTTTTTATAGAGAATAACGCTGTGAGAATTATTTTTAAAGAGGCCTGCTGTAACATATAAATAGAATCTTAATGAATTAGGCAATACTTTATACGAAAAACAATCCAACTGTGATGAAGATCAAAATAATTAACAATAACAGTAGCTTAGGAGTAATTTCCATTCGATTTCCTAGTAATATGACATTGTATTAGAAAGACTGGTATGATGGAATAGTACTTTCAAAAAGGGAGCGAATGGATTGGGATTAAAAGAAGAACTAAAACGCGAAATGCGTAACACAACAAATGATGTAGCAAAGGAAGTTGAAAAACATTGGGTGCTTGATTTTGATGGGCACAAAATTGAATTTATAAATAAAATGCTCGAAGAAACGCTGCTTGTTGATGGCGAAATTATTGCAAAGCATGTTCGTCAGTCGATTTGGTCACATATTATTCCGTATTCAAAATTAAGAGGAACGTTTGTTGGCAATGATGGCAAAATACATAAAGTGTATGTGAAGGTTGGGGGCTTTATCAAGCTGAAAATCACCATCAAAGTTGACGGCAAGCAGCTACTGGCAGAAACACAGGCGCTGACGATGATTCCGTGGAACAATAAAGAGGCAATCGTGCCGTATTTAGAGCAGCAATTTGCAGAGCACGGTAAGCTTGTTAATAAAGAGCTGCCTGATGATGTATTATTATTCGACGAAAATCACCCACGCTTAGCACCAGGGTTTGGCGATCAACTAATCGATGAGCCCGTACTTGTCTCATACCCGAAAAAACTCGTAAAGCTTTTTACCGAGCAAACGAAAAATCCAACAGAGGCAACGCGAAAAGCAACGTACGAAAAAATTCTAGAAGAAAAAGTCATTAGCTATTTCCAAGAATTTTTAGGACATTTCAATGAAGTCGAAAAGGACGAAACACGCGTACAGCAAGAAGCCCTTTGGTTACTGGAGCATGCCGCACACCGTGAAGTCGTGAAGTTTGCGCTGATGGTGCTGGCGACAACAGATTGTGAAAAGTTCAAAGACCGCTTGAAGCAGATTGCCCTACACGAAGAATTCACCGGCGTCGCATTATTCGCCCTCTTTAACGCGACAGAGCGTGCAAATGCGGCGATTTGGGACATCGCAAAACAGGTGACCGATTGGGGTAAGCTGGAGGCACTGAACTTTTTAGAGCCGGAACGTGAAGAAATCCGTCTTTGGTTTTTAACAGATGGAATCGACGAAACGGTACCAGGCAGCCAAGCAGCACTGCAATGCGCGGATAAGGGGAAGCTGGATATTGAACTGCATGAAGATACCATTTCTGCTGATGTATTTGAAGGCACGAGAAAGCTCATTTTAGCGTTGTTATATGAAGGGCAGTATCGTCAAATGGATGAATATGAGTATGCGGGTCAAGTGTTAATGCGCTTTACAAAACACGCAAAAACGCACTGTCAAACCATGCTTCATTTTTATACGCTTACGCAAATTGCGGCTTATTTAAATGAAACGGAAGACATTTGGGAAGGGCGCTTTGATGATAACTGGAAGCCCCATGAAAAGCTAGCAGTTGAAACGGCGATTGAAGAAATTAGCCGTAATCCGAAGTGGTTACAAGAAGCGCAAGCCTATTTACAAGACCACCCGGATAATAAGGGTGCACTGGCGATCGTGAATTATTATAAAAAATAAGAATTTTCTTGAAATGATGTACTCATTCATGTAACATAACAGTAATTTACAAAAAGCGTTGACGAGGAAGAGTACGTAATCGAGCGTTTTATAGAGAGCTTTTGATGGTGGAAATAAAGCAAACAACGATTACTGAACATGGCCTTTGAGCTAAAGTACCGAAAACTAGTAGGCTACTTTCGAGAGATGCACTCGTTACAACAGCAGCAGTATGAACCCGTACTGACCGAGGCAAATCGTGTGAACGGTTTGTAAATTTAGGTGGTAACACGAATTTTTCGTCCTAATCGCATTTTTTGCGGTTAGGGCGTTTTTTGCTTTTCTTGGCGTGTTTAGAGGGAACCCACCCGTTAGTAAAACGAATTCATACAGCGTAGCGCTTTTTTATAAAAAACTTTAGGAGGAAAACACAATGGCAATTTTAATTGGAGGGGCATGGCCGTACGCAAATGGGTCACTGCATTTAGGACATATCGCGGCACTATTACCTGGAGACATTTTAGCAAGATATTATCGTTTAAAAGGAGAAGATGTGCTGTACGTATCCGGCAGTGATTGTAATGGCACACCGATTTCAATTCGCGCGAATCAAGAAAATACGACCGTAACGGCAATTGCAGATCGTTATCATACGGAGTTTGTCGATTGCTTTCATAAGCTTGGCTTTACGTATGACTTCTATACACGTACAGATGCACAGCACCATCATCAATCGGTACAGGATATTTTCTTGAAGTTACTAGACAATGGACATTTATACACGAAAAAAATTGAGCAGGCATACTGTACGGTAGACGAACAGTTTTTACCGGACCGCTTTGTGGAGGGCATTTGTCCAAATTGCGGGGCAAAAGCGCGTGGGGATCAGTGCGATAATTGCTCGGCGATTTTAGATCCGCTCGATTTAGTAGATAAGCGTTGTAAAATTTGTGGAACAGAGCCTGAAATTCGTGAAACCGAACATTTTTATTATGAATTTAGTAAGTTTCAAAAGGAACTAGAGCATTACGTTGAGCACGCGGAACAAGCAAACGCATGGCGTGGCAACGCGATTCAGCTAACGAAGCGTTATTTAACAGAAGGGGTACCTGATCGTGCGGTGACACGGGACTTGCCAAACGGAATTGATGTGCCCGTACCAGGCTTTGAAGGGAAGAAAATTTACGTATGGATTGAAGCGGTTGCGGGTTATTATACGGCAAGTATCGAGTGGGGCAAGCAGCACGGTGTAGCGATTGATAAGTGGTGGAACGCGGAAACGACGTCTTATTATGTGCACGGAAAAGACAATATCCCATTTCATACAGTCATTTGGCCAGCAATTTTACTTGGATTAAATAGTGAAGCCTTACCAAAGCACATTGTTTCAAATGAATATTTAACACTTGAAAAACGTAAATTATCGACGAGTCAAAATTGGGCAGTATGGGTGCCGGATATTTTACAGCGTTATCATCCAGATTCGTTGCGTTACTTTTTAACAATTAATGCACCAGAAACGCGAGATGCCGATTTTTCATGGCGTGAGTTTATTTATAGTCATAACAGTGAGCTTCTTGGAGCATTTGCGAACTTTGTCAATCGGACGTTGAAGTTTATTGAAAAGTCGTTTGACAGCAAAGTCCCGCAAACAGCAGTTGATAAAGGAATGCAAGCTCAAATCGTCGAATTATATAAAGAGGTCGGTCAAAAAATTGAATCGGGGTCTAGTAAAGCAGCGCTCGATACCATTTTTGAATTTGTACGCGCGGCCAATCGTTATTTTGATGACGAAAAGCCGTGGATTACGGTGCGAGAAGATGTGGCAGCTTGTGAAAAGACACTCGCGACTTGTACATTACTTATTCAAAACTTTGCCGTGTTATTAAAACCGTTTTTACCGTTTGCGTGTGAGGCGATTGAAGAGATGCTGCAAATTCGCGGGGAAGCTTGGGCACCGCAATTGAATTTAGCCGAAGAGGTCGTCAACGTTGCACCGCTTTATGAACGAATTGATGTGAAGCAAATTGATGAAGAGTTAGAAAAGTTAGCGGCTAATGAAAAGTAGGAGGGCTTATGACAACCATTTATTTCGTTCGCCATGCACATTCTGTTTATACCCCAGATGAATATAAACGTCCGATTTCACAATCAGGGCGACAAGAAGCGTTAAAATTAGTTTCGATTTTTGAAAATATTGATATACAGGCGATGTATGCAAGTAGCTACCTTCGTGCAGTGCAAACGATTGAGCCAATAGCACGGCTGAAAAATTTGGAAATCACACAAATCGAGGCATTAAATGAACGTCTACTAAGCAATCCACCTGTTGAAAATTTTAACGAGGCGATTTTGAATGTATGGCAAAATTCTTCGTTTTCTTATCCAGGTGGGGAATCGAATATTGTAGCTCAAAGCCGTGCTGTTCCTGCATTAAAAGAGCTACTGCAAAAGCATGAAGGTGAAACGATCATTATAGGCACACATGGCAATATTTTAACGTTGATGTTACAGGCATTTGATGAAAGGTATGGGCTAGATTTTTGGAAGGACTTAAAAATGCCGGATATTGTGAAGGCTGACTTTTTACAGAATCAGCTTGTATCAATAGAAAAAGTACTGAGTAATCGTTAGTCATTAAAAAGGAGGGCTTACGATGTTTAAACAACAGGAAATAGAAAACATACAGCAGCATAAAAAGAAAGTTCTCTTATTGTATACGCTAGGGGTGCTATTTTTTAGTGGCATCCAATTTACGTTTGTCATTCCGGGATTAAAGGGCTTTGATTTCATTTCGCTTGTAATTGCTTGCGTTATTTATTTCACACTGGCAGGGTTCTTGTCAGCGTTATACGGCAATAAAACGGGGCTTGTATTTTTTACGACACTGCTATTAAGCGCGGCTGGAATGGGCTGGCGCATTTGGTTAGAGTGGGGCGAATTTAGTTTAGTGGAACATATGCAAGTAGCGGTTTTCATTGGGTATCCTGTTGTGACAACTTTGTTTATCGTACTGAGCTACTGGAGTTGTGAAAAGATGAAGCAGCGTCCAAAGACAACAAGTCAACAAGATTATTTGTAGGAAGTGTGAGGAGTGTTTTAGATGTAACAGGGTGAATTTTTTCCTCCGTGCGTCAAACGATAAATTTGAACGAAAACACGTCATAAAGGGGCTGATCACATGAGGAAAAAACGCAAGCTTGTACCTGTGGAGCTGTGGCAGCTTGGGAAAGTCGAAAGCTGGCTGACCGAACAAGGGCAAAATGGCTTACAGCTCGAAAAATTTAATGGCTTATTTGCGACATTTCAGCAAAGTGAACCACAGCAAGTTGAATATCGAATGGTTGTTATGCCCAAAAAGGATATGACACCAACAAATACAGAAGAACTCGCACTTCGGGGCTGGGATTTTGTTGCAAGCCACCAGTTTTACCATGTATTTCGCTCACAAAATGCGGATGCTACGAGTGAAATTGAGCCCGATTTAGCCAAGCAGGCGAATGGGTTAACAGGGGTGCTAAAGCAATCGAGCAATCAAATTTTAATCAATCTCGTATCGATTGCTGCCGTTCTCATTGTAGCTGCAATACTAATTTCGGATGCACCGACACCCATTAAAAATTTAATTGAAGGGATGTCAATCGGAGTATTGTTTCTTCTGTTTTCTAACTGTTGCACAACGATTATTCATTTACGTGATTATTTAGGGATTTTGCGAATCAAAAGACAGCTTGAGCAAGGAATTACGCTGGATTACCGAGCGCAATGGCAGTTTTCGAGTTTGAAAAAGATAATCGGGCATGTAAGTTATTTTGCTGTTATCATAGTAGCTTTATTCGTGTTAATAAAGCAGGTGAATATGAACAGCTATGACAGTCTACCGAAAGATACTTCTGATTTACCGGTGTTGCGTTTACATATGATTGAGCCGCAAGAAAGGCTGCCTGACCTTGCCAAAAGTGAAGAAGAGGATTGGTATAGTTCACTGATCACCAATTGGACGATGTTTGCGCCCGTGCAATACGAAACACGAGAATACGTGACAATTTTACAAGAAAATCAAGCCGCCTATTCGCCGGTGCTTACATTTAAGGTGAATGAGTGTATTGTGCCAAGTTTAGCGAGCGCACTCTATGACGAAATGGCTAGCTATTATGAGTTAGCGGGAAAAACGGAGACCTCAACAACAACATTTGATCAAGTACTTGTTGAGCAATTGTACGATGATTATGTGCGCTTGTTAACATTAAAGGATAAGCGTGTGCAGTATGTAGATTACCAGGGAGAAGCCGATATCGAAACGATTTTACAGGCATTAGAAAATTTATAATGAGTATGGGGTACGTTAACAGTCAAAGGACTTATAACGTACCTTTTTTAGTGAATGATTAGCAGCTCTCAAACTAGGTGAAGGAAATTCAATGCATAGCTAAAGCGAGAATTATAATATTCGTTCGTTTTACATAGCTGTAGAGAAGTGTTTTCTACTTTTCTCCTTAAATGAAAGTCTTATAACGTGGGTTATTATTATTTTTATATAAAATATTGATAACAATTCGATAGAGAGATAATAGGTGAAACCCCTTAAATAGGTAATATATAATACTATCTTATCGGTAAACAATTCGTCTGAATAAATAAAATATAGAAAAATTACCCAAAAATGTTTTAAAGTTATATTAATAGGTAATAGCATAGTGTGAGTTATTTATTTCAAATTTAACTTAAAAGGGGTTTCTCCATGTTCTTTCATAAAAAAATTGAAGACTTTAATATCAATAATTATTCACTAAATGTATATTATTCGCCACCAAAACGATATGAAAAGCAGCTAGCGATACTGGAGTTAACTTCCGAAGATTTGAAATATTTAGCGTTATTTAGAAGCGAAGTGGATCACCAAATTGATGTGATTACAGAAACCTTCTATAAAGGTATTATGCAGGAGCAATCACTCATTGATATGATCAATCAAAACAGCTCAGTTAACCGCTTAAAGGAAACCCTAAAGGTGCATATTACCGAAATGTTTGCGGGAAGGCTAGACGAAAATTATTTTGAAAAGCGTAAAAAAATTGCAAAGGTTCACGTCAAAATCGGTTTAAAAACGAAATGGTATATTGCTGCATTTCAACAGTTACTGCTGCATTTAATTCGTATGGTCAATAGCGAGCTCGTACATCGTGAGCAGCGCCATAAAACCATTGAGGCGATTACGAAGATTTTTAATTTGGAGCAGCAAGTGGTCCTGGAAGAATATGAGGCATTTATCGATGCGCTGAAGGCTGAAATCGAAGAAAGTAAAATGAAGATTGGTAGTACCGTTATTCAGTCGTCAACGGATTTAGCATCGATTTCAGAACGAACAAATGCGTCGTATCATGAGTTAATGCTACAATCAGATGAAGTAAAAACGTATACAATGAAGGCGATGGATATTTCATTTAACGCGACGGACGAAGCGCAAATTGGCAAGGAAAAAATTTCGTTCCAGCTCGATAGTATGAATACGATTCATCATTCCGTAGAATTAATTACCGATGAAATTTGTAAGCTAGAGGAATTAACACAGCAAATGGAAAGTGTCATGGGCATAGTGACGAATATCGCCAACAAAACGAACATGCTTGCGCTTAATGCATCCATTGAAGCAAATCGTGCCGGGGCAGCGGGCAATGGCTTTAATGTCGTCGCCAATGAGGTTCGAAAACTCGCGGAGCAAACAAAAGACTCGTCGATTACGGTGGAAGGCTTGCTTGTGAATACAAGACAGCGGATGCAATATTTAATCGATGCATCTACGGAAATTAAAGAAGCCGTTGAACTTGGGACAACACGTATGAAGGAGACGACGCAACAATTTGATGTCGTTGTGAATGCACTGCTTGAAAGTAAAGATCAAAATGATTTAGTGAAGGAAAAAATGGATTACATGACCGACGTAATTGCGCTGCTAGGCAAATCATTTGAAGAGGTGAAGCACGCCGCGGAAAGCTTAGTGTCGATTTCGCATCATTTGAAGCCGATTTAAAAAACTCCACGATAACTTGGATAAAATCTCTATTAAGCCTGCTTCAAAAGGTTAAATCATTAAGACATCTCACATCGGGATGTCTTTTTTAGTGATTTTTAAACCGTAATCATTACAATTTAATTTGACAAATAGAATATCTTGCTATAATGTTATAAATCGTAACGATTACTAATTAGAGGTGACAACATGAAAAAAATTCCGATTACTGTGTTGAGTGGCTATCTTGGGGCAGGAAAAACGACATTATTAAATTACATATTGGCAAACCGTGAAGGGCGTAAGCTAGCGGTCATTGTCAATGATATGAGTGAAATCAATATTGATGCGCAGCTTGTTGAAGATGGTGGCTTTTCACGCACTGAAGAAAGCTTTGTTGAACTGACGAACGGCTGTATTTGCTGTACGCTGCGTGAGGATTTACTGATTGAAGTGAACCGCTTAATCGAAAACGGGGAGCTAGACGGCATTGTCATTGAATCAACAGGCATTTCAGAGCCATTACCTGTGGCACAAACGTTAACAATTGAAGACGAAACACTCGACATTACGCTATCTGATCGTAGCTATGTCGATGCAATGATTACGGTAGTAGATGCTGCGCGCTTTATGCATGATTACGAAAGCGGCGAAACATTATTAGAGCGTGCGCAAACAGATGATACGTACGATCAGCGCGACGTGTCGGACTTACTGATTGACCAAATTGAATTTGCGAACATGATTTTAATTTCAAAAGTCGATTTAGTGTCAGCGGATTATATTGGAGCACTAAAGGATTTACTTACAAAATTAAATCCAGATGCAGAGATTGTCACAATGACGAATGGCGTTGTGCCACTGGAAACGATTTTAAATCGTCAGCTATTTGATTTTGAAAAAGCAAGCATGGGTGCGGGTTGGATCAAGGAATTAAATGAAGAGCATGTGCCAGAGACGGAAGAATACGGCATTTCATCATTTTTATACCGCCGTCAACGTCCGTTCCATCCAGAGCGTTGGTATCAGTGGCTGAGCGAATTCCCAAGTGAAATTGTCCGTGCAAAAGGCTTTTTCTGGCTAGCAGGCCGTGATTTAGCGGGCCTTATCTCGCAAGCTGGGGCATCGATTCAATTTCAAGCTGTCGGTGAGTGGGTTGCCGATTTAGCACCTGACTTACAGCAAGACGCATTTGCGCAGGACCCAAGCTTAAAGGCGCGCTGGCACCCAGAGTTTGGCGATAAGCAAAGTGAAATTGTGTGGATTGGCATTGATTTGGAGAAGGATGAAATCATTGAAAGCCTAGATGCGTGCTTGTTGACGGATGAGGAAATGCAAGGGGATTGGGCAGGTTTCGTTGATCCTCTGCCGAAGTTTGTTGTGAAGCAATAGTAAAAGCGTGTTCCAAGTTAGCTCGGAACACGCTTTATTTATTTTCTATGATGACGCCCAATCGGTAAAATAAGTGGCGTATGTGACACGGGATCAGTAATAACTGCGCACTCTAAATTGAACGTTTCTTTAATGAGTTCACTCGTCACAATATCCTCAGGTGCACCTTCTGCGATGAGCTGACCTTCTTTCATCGTGAACAAGTAATCTGCATAACGGGCAGAAAGGTTAATATCATGGAGGACCATGACAATCGTTGTGCCGTATTTTTTATTCAAATCGGTTAGTAAATCTAAAATTTCGACCTGATACGTAATATCCAGATACGTCGTCGGCTCATCTAAAAATAAAATGTCCGTTTGCTGCGCAAGCGCCATCGCAATCCAAACACGCTGACGTTGCCCACCAGATAATTCATCGATATTACGGTCCGCAAACTCGGTAATATTCATCATCTATAATGCTTCAGCAACCGCTTCATAGTCCTTTTTCGACC
>SMEP01000560.1_pt1 | contig 10080 bp, 7 predicted proteins | sample 2456231 | NCBI WGS metagenome assembly SMEP01 (sample SAMN10132595, study PRJNA489261) | soil metagenome | isolation source: day1 control-silty clay loam soil ammended with raw manure from dairy cow... | place: USA | collected 2015-05-15
CAGCATTGCCTGTTCCTGGGCCGTGGTACGCACTTCCCGATCGCACTGGAAGGTGCACTCAAGCTGAAAGAAATTTCCTATATTCATGCTGAAGGCTATGCTGCAGGTGAGCTGAAACATGGTCCATTGGCACTGGTCGACAATGACATGCCGGTGGTGATTCTGGCACCGCAAGATGACATGCTGGATAAACTGAAATCCAATATGGAAGAAGTTCAGGCACGTGGTGGCGAACTGTTTGTCTTTGCCGATGAAAACAGCGGCATTAAAGCCAAAGAGCGTCAGCATGTGGTACATATTCCGGCAATCAATGCAGTGCTGGCACCGATTGTATATAGCATCCCGGTGCAGTTACTGTCTTATCATGTGGCAGTGCTGCGTGGTACAGATGTCGATCAGCCACGTAATCTGGCAAAATCGGTTACGGTAGAATAATTAAAATTGAATCAGGGCTGGGGAACCGGCCTTTTTTCTTCTGAATGGAGAGCCTATAAATGACCAAACTGACTTGCTTCAAAGCCTATGACATTCGCGGCAAACTCGGCACCGAGCTCAATGAAGAGATTGCCTATAAAATTGGCCGTGCTTATGGACAGATTTATCAACCTAAAACGGTGGTCATTGGCTGTGACATCCGGCTCAGCAGTGAAGGTTTAAAACAGGCCACCATTCACGGTTTAAATGATGCGGGTGTCAATGTTCTGGATCTGGGCATGACCGGCACGGAAGAAGTCTATTTTGGCGCCTTCCATCTGGATGTGCAAGGTGGTATTGAAATCACGGCCAGCCATAATCCGATGGACTATAATGGCATGAAACTGGTACGTGAAAATGCCCGTCCAATCAGTGCCGATACTGGTCTTAAAGAGATTCAGGCTTTAGCAGAATCAGATGAATTTATTGACGTCAGCAATAAAGGCAATACTGAAAAATACAATATTCTGCCTGAATTTGTAAATCACCTGATGAGCTATATTGATCCGGTAAAAATCCGTCCGATGAAACTGGTCATGAATGCCGGGAATGGTGCAGCAGGCCATGTGGTCGATGCGATTGAACAAAAATTTCAACAACTCAATATTCCGGTTGAATTTATCAAGATTCATCATGAAGCTGACGGCAATTTTCCGAACGGGATTCCCAACCCGATTTTAACTGAAAACCGTGATAGCACCCGTGATGCGGTCATTCAGCATGGCGCAGATATGGGCATTGCCTGGGATGGTGACTTTGACCGCTGCTTCCTGTTCGATGAAAAAGGCCAGTTTATTGAAGGCTATTATATTGTCGGCCTTCTGGCTCAAGCGTTCTTGCTGAAGCAATCTGGCGAAAAAATTGTACATGATCCACGTCTGGTCTGGAATACACTGGATATTGTAGAGCAATACCAAGGGATCACGGTTCAGTCAAAATCAGGTCACGCCTTTATTAAAGATGTGATGCGTGAGCATAATGCGGCCTATGGTGGGGAAATGAGTGCCCATCATTATTTCCGTGACTTTGCCTATTGCGATAGCGGCATGATTCCATGGTTACTGGCGATAGTAGTACTGTCTGAAACAGGAAAATCCTTATCTTCTCTGGTGGAGGAGATGATCGCCAAGTTCCCATGCAGTGGTGAAATCAACTTTAAAGTCGCCGATACCCAAGCAACCATCCAAAAACTTTTCGATCATTATGCCGATCAGCAGCCGGAGATCGATCAGACCGATGGGGTCAGCCTTAATTTTGGTGCATGGCGTTTTAATGTGCGTGCATCGAATACTGAACCGCTATTGCGTCTAAATATTGAAAGCCGTCGTGATCATAATCCACGACCAATGCAGGACTATGTCGATGAATTGACTCAGCTGATTCAGAGTTAATCTTCACGCATACAGTACAATAAAAATGGGAGCTGTTCATCAAAAGCTCCCATTTTTATTTATATCGCTATAAAGATTTTAGCGATAACCATTCGGATTCTGCTTCTGCCAGTTCCAGCTGTCAGCGAGCATATCCTCTAAACCATACTGAGGTTGCCAGCCCAACTCTTGGACTGCACGGGTATTGTCTGCAAAACAGGTGGCCACATCGCCTTCACGACGAGGGGCTAATTCAAATGTAATCGCCACACCATTCACTTGCTCAAACGTATCTTTAACTTGTAGCACTGAAATCCCATTCCCTGTACCAATATTCCAGGCACGGCAACCTTGCGCAGTTAGACGATTATTGAGAGCACATAAGTGTGCATTGGCCAAGTCGACTACGTGTATATAATCGCGCACACCAGTCCCATCCACCGTGTCATAATCATGACCGAAAATAGATAGCTTTTCACGACGACCGACTGCCACTTGAGTCACGAAAGGCATCAGGTTATTGGGAATACCTTGTGGATCTTCGCCAATCTGGCCACTTTTATGCGCGCCGACCGGATTAAAATAACGTAATAAGGCAATCGACCAACGTTCATCCGCCACAGACAACTTTTCCAAGAGCTGCTCAACAATCAGTTTGGTATAGCCATAGTTATTGGTCGGCATTCCGGTAGGCATTTCTTCGTTTAAAGGTGAAGGATTATTTTCGCCATAGACCGTGGCTGAGGAACTAAACACCAGTTTAAAAACCTGTGCGCGCTGCATCGCCTGAACCAGGCTGATTGAACCGGCAATATTATTGTCAAAATAAGCCAATGGTATTTGCTGGCTTTCTCCGACCGCTTTCAGACCGGCAAAATGAATCACGGCCTCAATCGAGTGTTGCTGAAATACCTGATCTAATAATTGAGCATCACGGATATCACCTTGTATAAATGTCAGGCTTTTTTGGGTCAACTGTTGCACCCGATTTAAAGACTCAGCAGCGCTATTGCACAGATTATCTAAAACCACCACCTCATGGCCGGCATTTAATAACTCAACACAAGTATGCGAACCAATATAGCCTGCCCCGCCCGTTACCAGAATTTTAGCCATGCTGCTTCCCTAATAAAATGTTAATTAAACCTTGAGTTGAACCATCCAGACCACCTAGCTCAGACTGTTCACCATTCAAAATAGGCAGCAACTGGTTGGCAATTTCCTTGCCTTTTTCCACGCCCCACTGGTCAAATGGGTTGATATTCCACAGCACCGATTGCACAAAAACTTTATGTTCATATAGAGCAATCAGCATACCCAGACTATAAGGATTCAGCTCTTGCATCAACAGCGTACTGCTCGGTTGGTTGCCTTCATACTGTTTATAGGCTGGCAAGCTCTCTAATTCTTTTGGGTCCAAAGCCTCATTACCAAAGGCCAGTAAACGTGATTGCGCCAAGCAGTTAGACAGGGCCAAATGATGCTGTTCAATTAATGCTTCGGCACTGTCTGCATAGGTATATTGTTGACTGTTATAGCGCTTGACTGGCGCAATAAAGTCACAACTCACTGACTGCGTACCTTGATGGAGGAGCTGATAAAAGGCATGTTGTGCATTCGGTCCCAGTATCCAGCTGAACTTTTTCACCATCACGTTGAATCGATTTACCGTTGGATTCCATTTCCAGCTGTTGCAAATAAGAAGCAAAGTATTTCAGTCGTCCATCATAAGGCAGGATGGCATGGGTCTGAATATCCAGAAAATTGTTATTCCATGCACCCAAGAGCCCCATCAACACCGGAATATTGCGCTCAAAAGGCTGATACTGAAAATGCTGATCGACCGCATAGGCACCGGCCAGCAGCTGCTTAAAACCTTCAATGCCGATACTCAGTGCAATCGGCAATCCGATACAGGACCACAGTGAATAGCGACCACCGACCCAGTCCCACAACAGTAGCTGGTTTTCCGGAGCAATTCCCCAGGCCGTCATTTTCTCCGGCTTGGTAGAAACTCCAATAAAATGATGCTTCAGAATATAGGGATGCTGACCCAAGGCCTTTTCTAACCACAAGCGTACTGTCTGGGCATTGGTCAGAGTATCAATCGTGCCAAATGATTTGGACGAAATAATAAATAGCGTGGTTTCCGGACGCAGTTGATGCAACAACTCGGACAGCTGACTGCCATCCATGGTCGAGACGAAATGCACATTGAGTGGCTGGGCAGACTGGTATTTAAAATCCGATAAGGCATGGGTGACCATTAGAGGGCCAAGATCTGATCCGCCCACGCCAATATTGACCACATCCTGAATCACTTCACCGGTGGCGCCACGACGCTGCCCGGCATGGATTTGCTCGACCAAGGCATACATGCGCTCAAGTTGAGCATGCACATCAGCGGCCAGATCCGCATGCTGCTGATCCTGTGCTGGCAAGCGTAATGCCCAATGCATGGCAGCACGTTGCTCGGTATAATTAATATCCTGATTTGAAAATAAAGACCCGATCCAGGATCTTAGGTTTTGTGCATCTGCCCATTCAATCAGGCCCTGCATCACCGTGCTGTTCATTCTGTGTTTACTATAATCGAAGACCAGCTGTTCAAACTGAATTGAATATTTGTTAAAACGCTGGGGGTCTGCAGCAAACAGTTCTCGTAGATGCACCGCATCAAGTTGTTCTTTGCTCGAGGCGAGTTTTTGACACACAGTTTCAGTATTTAGATCTGGTTTAAGCTGACTTAACATTAACGTCCCACCCCAATATAATTAAAACCACGCGCCTTGATATAGGCCGGATCATACAGATTACGCCCATCCAAAATCAGGGGATGCTGCATCAGTTTAATGAGGTGTGGATAATCTGGACTACCATACTGTTTCCAGGCAGTCATCAAACATAAGGCATCTGCCCCCTCAACTGCCTGATATTGATCTTCACACAGGATTAGATCCTGCCGTGTCCCATAGACTTTTTTAATATTGGCCAATGCTTGCGGATCATGCAGTTTGACCGTCACCCCTTGCGCCCATAATGCAGTGAGCATGGCATGCACTGGAGATTGCTGGATGCTCGGGGTATTTTCTTTAAAGGCTGCGCCCCAAATCGCCACCACTTTTCCCTGTAAATCGCCACGGAAATAATTCCATAGTTTGCGGAACAGTAATTCTTTTTGTTGTTCGTTAATCTCCCAGACCTGTTCCAGCAACTGGTTTTTCACCCCTGAATCTGCTACTGCATGCGTTAAGGTGCGGATATCATGCGAGAAGTTCTCTCCACCAAAACCGACTCCCGGAAACAAATAGGCGGAACCAATCCGGTTATCCGCCGCCATGCCTTGGCGCACCTGTTCAATATCGATCCCGAGTTTTTCTGCCACGCTGGCCAGATCATTCATATAACTGATCCGGGTGGCCAGCATGCCGGAAATACTGAGTTTGGTAAATTCGGCATCCAGTACCGGCATAAACAGATACTGCTGCGCACGCGGAAACAAGGGGCGTAACAGCTCTCTGATTTTAGCCTGTGCATCTGCATGATCACAGCCCACGATCAGCTGGCTGGCCTGAACAAAACTACGCAGGGCATTACCTTCCTGAATAATATCGGGCAGATAAATCCAGTCATCATTCGGCAGCAGTTGTTGAAAACGTTGGGTGCCATGCAAGCCAAAGGTCGAAGCATTAATCATCAGCTTCGGATGAGCAAAACAGGCATGCCGAATGGTATCCAGCATCTGAAATGCCTGCTGCTCTTCGGTGGCGTTAAAACTAAAGAAAAAAACATCCTGATTAAAATCCAGATGCTGAAAATCACAACAGTTTAAAAAACCAGATTTTTCCTGTTTGTGCAGCAATGACTGCAAGGATTCATCCTGAAAATAAGTCCGGGCCGGCTCATCTGCACTGAAGCTGTTACACCACACCACCTGATGACCACATTCAGACAAAAGGGCCGAAATGACCCCGGAAAATAAGGTTTTCCCCAGTACTGCGACTTTCATAGTATTCCTTGGTTATTATTTTTTATTATAAAGCGAGTTCTTGGATCAACGCTTTAAACTCGCGACCAAGCTTGGGATGATCAACCCCATAATGTAATACAGCTTTAAGATAGCCGAGCTTGTTGCCACAGTCAAAAGTTTGACCTTTCATGCGATAAGCTTCCACTGCTTCAGTCTGCTGTAACATGGCAATCGCATCGGTGAGCTGAATTTCATTGCCTGCCCCGCGTGGTGTCTGTTCCAGAAGCTGCATGATTTTTGCCGGCAGGATATAACGCCCGACCACAGACAGATTCGATGGTGCGGTGCCGACTGCCGGTTTTTCAACAATCCCTTGCATGACAATGCTTTCGCCTTCGGCCGGAGATGCGGCCACATCGACAATCCCATATTGATCCACCAGATGTTCAGGCACCGCTTCAACCATGATTTGTGCTGCTTGAGACGCGTCATAACGCTGAATCATGCGAGACAAATCATTTTCCGGATCCTGATCCTTGACCAGCACATCTGGTAATAATACCGCAAAATCTTCATCGCCAATCACGGCTTTGGCACACAGTACCGCATGACCCAAGCCCAAAGGTTGCGGTTGACGTACACTAATAATACTTACACCGCTAGGCAGAATTTCAGTAATTTCTTTGAGTAAATCGGTTTTGTTTTTTTGCTCAAGCGTGGTTTCAAGTTCAAAATTACGATCGAAGTAATTTTCAATCGATGCTTTTGAAGAATGTGTCACCAAAATAATTTGTTCAATCCCGGCGGCTACCGCTTCACGGACCACATATTCAATCGCCGGACGATCAACCACAGTGACCATTTCTTTGGGAATCGATTTGCTGGCCGGTAAAAAACGTGTACCGAGGCCTGCCACAGGAAGAATTGCTTTCTTAATCATATCTATAAATAACCTAGTTCACTTGAATGTCATTACCACGGACATAACCATCGACATAGTATTCCAGCTGCGCCAATGCCCATTCAATATCGGATTGGGTCGCTGAAAGTTCATGCATCCGTTTAAAGACCTCCAGGATTTCTGCCAATGGATAATGCTTCTCGACTGATCTCAAAATACGCTTATGCGAGGTAATTTCTGTATTTTCTTCATCAATCAGCAGTTCTTCATACAGCTTTTCACCCGGACGTAAGCCGGTATATTGAATTTCAATATCGCCATTTGGATTTTTTTCTTCACGGACTTTGAGTCCACTGAGTGAAATCATTTGTCGTGCCAGATCCTGAATCCGTACCGGTTCGCCCATATCCAGCAAGAACACATCTCCGCCGGTACCGAGGGCACCAGCCTGAATCACCAGCTGCGAGGCTTCCGGAATGGTCATAAAGAAACGGGTCACTTCGGGATCGGTCACCGTGATTGGCCCACCCTTGGCAATCTGCTGTTTAAACAGCGGTACCACCGAGCCTGAAGAACCCAGTACATTACCAAAGCGGACAATACTGATCTGGGTCTGGTCCTGAGCTTCTGCCATGGCCTGACAATACAGCTCTGCCATCCGCTTGGTCGCACCCATCACGTTGGTCGGACGTACCGCTTTATCGGTTGAAATCAGTACAAAGGTTTCGACGCCTTTTTTCACCGCAGCATTGACACTAAATGCCGTTCCCACCGCGTTATTTTTCAGGCCTGCTAATGGGTTACACTCCACCAGAGGTACATGTTTATAAGCCGCTGCATGATAAACTGTTTGGATCTCATATTGTTCAATCACCCGCTCCAGCTTGCGTTCATCCAGTACTGAGCCCAGGATCGGAATAATGTCACATGATGCTGTGAGACGTAATTCTTTATCAATACTATATAAAGCAAATTCTGTCAGTTCATAAATAATAATTTTGGCCGGCTGGTTTTTAATAATCTGGCGACAAAGCTCAGAACCAATTGAGCCACCTGCGCCTGTGACCATCACCACTTTATCTTGAATATTTTTGGCTAAAAGTTCTGCAACCGGAGGTACCGGATCGCGGCCCAACAGGTCAATAATATCCACTTCCTGAATATCGGAAATTCGAATTTCACCATCGACCAGTTTAGTCAGGCCGGGAATCTCGGTAATTTTAAGATGCGCCGGTTCTAAAAATTTAACGATTTCACTTTTACGTATCCGCCCGACTGAGGGCAGTGCAATCAAAATTTCACTAATCTTTAATTTAGGGAGATATTTCAAGGCAATATCTGGTAAATAAACTTGAATCCCACCAATATTTTGGCCATTTAAAGACGGATCATCGTCAATAAATATAATCGGCACATGCTCATTGGAGCGATTTAAGGTGGCTGCCACCTGCTGCCCTGCATTCCCAGCGCCGTAAATCGCGATCCGTTTTTTAGGCACTCCGGCCTGTAAATAAGAACGCACGATAAAACGGATAAAACCTCGGCTAAACCAGACCCAGGCAAACATCATAAAGCCAAACATCAACGGGATGGATGTCGGAATAAAGGCATGGGTGCTATAAGCCAATAAATACAGGCCAATCACGGATAAGATCGTTGCCAAACCCAGTTTAACAATAAAAAATTCATTGAAGGTACGCACAATAAAGCGATATACACCGCAGAGAAATAGAGCCAATACAGCAATAGCACTGACCCAAACCGTACCAAAAGGAATATTCGGTACAACTTCTGCGCCGAGGTCAAACTGGCGGATGGCATAACACAGCCAGATTAGAACAGGGAAAATACAAAAGTCTAAAATGACTAAAAATGCGAGTTTTGCTGAACGTGGAGATTCGACTAAAGGCAGGATGATGGACTTCACGTGATATGTCTTCTCAATAGTACTTAATAAGTTTCAATCCAATTTAGGTATTAGAATGACTAAATTGAAACTTGGGTAAATTTATCAAATGCACCTGTTGGTGCATTCTACGTGATTGAATCATGATTAGATTATATGCGACTAATGATCTGCTGGATGGCAGATTCAGTTGTTTGAATATTATTTTCTGTTAATGTCGGATGGACCAAGAACATCAAACTGGTTTCACCGAGTTTTTGCGCATTTTGCAAACGCTGTGTCGGTCGCCATGCTGTACCATCAAAAGCATGCTCCAAATACACCTCGGAACAAGATCCACTAAAACATGGCACACCCAAGGCATTCATCTCTGCCATAATCCGGTCACGTGACCAGCCTTCAGGCAACCGATCTGTATTGACCTGCACATAACATTTATATGCGGCATGGACATACTCATCGGATGGGCGATGCACGCTAAAATATGGACTGTCTGCAAATGCAGCATAAATTTTTTCCATATTGGCCATGCGTTTTGCAGTCCACTCCGGCATCATTTTAAGCTGAATACGGCCAATTACTGCTTGCATTTCCATCATGCGCCAGTTGGTCCCAAATGAATCATGCAACCAGCGGAATCCCGGTGGATGCTGCTTGTTATAGATGCTGTCAAAGTTCTTGCCATGGTCTTTATAAGACCACATTTTTTTCCACAGGGTTTCATCATTGGTGGTGACCATACCGCCTTCACCACCTGTGGTCATGATCTTGTCCTGACAAAACGACCAGGCTGCGATATGACCGATGGAACCGGCCGACTTGCCTTTATATTTCGCACCATGTGCCTGTGCACAGTCTTCAATCACATACAGGCCTTTTTCCTGTGCCAATTGCATGATCGGATCCATGTCACACATCCAGCCTGCCAGATGCACACAAATAATCGCTTTGGTATTTGGGGTCAGTACTGCTTCGATGGTTTCAGCAGAAATATTCTGTGAATCCAGCTCAACATCAGCAAAAATAGGATTTGCTCCAGCCGTCACAATCGAACTGGCCGATGCCAGAAAGGTGCGTGAGGTGACAATTACATCATCCCCTGCTCCAACCCCTAAGGCTTTTAAAGCAACATCGAGGGCCACGGTTCCATTGGCTAAAGCCACTGCATATTGGGTTTCTGCAAACTGGGCAAATTCTTTTTCAAACTCACGGCATTCTTGCCCTGTCCAGTAGTTGACTTTATTCGACAATAAAACCCGGGAAACCGCATCCGCTTCTTTCTGGGTAAAACTTGGCCATGGTTCAAATGCAGTATTTAACATGATGTGTCCTGAATTTTTAAAATTTAAAAACTTATTTTTTCTCTAAAATCCGTGCCGGATTGCCGATGACCGTCACGCCCGCTGGCACACTTTTGGTGACGACAGCGCCCATGCCTACCACTGCCCCTTTGCCAATC
>SMEP01000400.1_pt1 | contig 10049 bp, 10 predicted proteins | sample 2456231 | NCBI WGS metagenome assembly SMEP01 (sample SAMN10132595, study PRJNA489261) | soil metagenome | isolation source: day1 control-silty clay loam soil ammended with raw manure from dairy cow... | place: USA | collected 2015-05-15
GTGAAGTAGGATAATTGAGGATGAGATCTATTTTATAATTTATTTTTTTTAATTCGTTTTTTTATTCTACTTAACGATTCAGGAGTAATTCCAAGATAACTAGCTAATTGATGTTGTGGTACACGGTCAATTAATTCGGGGCGTTTCCTTAAAACGGATTCGTATCGTTCTTCTGGAGAAGAACCAATAAATTCACCGAATTGTTCTTGTATTTCGCCGACATTTATTTCCATCATTTTGCGGATCATTATTTCAAGTTGTGGGTATTTGTTAAACATCGTATTTTCAGAATCAACATCACCAACAACTAATATGCAATCTTCAACACACACTAATGAATACTTTGATAAGTCATCTTGAGTCTTTTCGTTGATAATTGGAATAGCTTGATCTTCAGTAAAAAAATTTGATGTTACTTCTTTACCTGATTCATCTATAAAAAACTGCCTAACACACCCCATTAATACGAAATAACATTTAATGGAGGGAAGTTCTCCTTGTCTAAGAAGATATTGTCCTTTTTTATATTCATCAATTCGTAAACTTTCAGAGATTGCCCGCTGTTCATCTTCGCTGATTAAAGTAAAGTCAGACATATATTTTAAGAGTATATCAATCATATATTCTCTCCCTTTCTAATTGAGGAAATTTAAATGTATCATAATCATTTCAACACCTTTATCCATTTCACTTTTATTAGATAGAAACAATCGAAATAGCATCTCTTTTACTATTCAACTAACGGGATGCTTTAGTAAAGAAAGGATTTATAATAAAGCATATAAAAATTAATCTAATAACATTCCAAAATAAAAATTTAGGGATACTAAAAAGGGCTAGGTTCTACGATTGTAGGATCTAGCCAATTACTTAAACCCACCTTCACAATGTGTTGCCATATACACTCCACACATTGCGAAGCGGTCGCTAGGTTAGAATTGGTTTTATAGTGAAATAAAATAAAAAGTAGACGTTTTAGAAGTGTTGGTACCGCATTTCTAATTTGCCGTCTGCTTTTTATTTATGGATGAAGCGAGGCACTCATTATAAAGTAATCACCACTTTACCTTGAGCGTGACTTTCCTGGAAATATTTGAATGCTTCCGTTATTTCACTTAACTTAAACCGTTTATCAATGATTGGTGATACTACATACACATTCGGTATTTCACCGTCTCATTCCGGCCAATTTTTATTCAACTTATTGGAATTACTACGGGAGAAACCGTTAACAAAGGAGCAATTATCGTAAAGGCTTACAATTCGTTTGCTTGAACATGAAGTCCATTTTTACAACTTTGAATAAAATACATGTAATCATAAATATAAATGGAGATGTAATGAAAGTGCGAGGTAAAGTAAGTTTAATTGTTGGTTGGATTACTTTGTTTTTAATAGGCATTGACTTATTTGTAGTATCTCCATTACTGCCGTTTATTTCGGAAGCGTATAATACAAGTCCTTCGATGACCGGATGGATGGTAACCGTTTTTGCTATCACATATGCTGTTTTCGCTCCTTTCTTTGGGTGGCTGTCAGATAGAAATGGACGAGGAGCCTACATTACATTTGGTTTAGTATTGTTCGCCACTTCTAACATTCTAACTGCTTTTGCTCCAACATTTTTTTGGCTAATTGTTAGTCGTATTTTAGTTGGCTTATCAGTCGCTTCCATTGCTCCGCTGCTTTACGCCATTATTGGCGATGTTGCACCATCAAATCGGACAGGAACATGGCTTTCCATTCTTGCTTCAGGTCACTTAACAGCACTTTGGGCAGGGACGCCATTCGGTACAGTATTAGAGCATTTTTGGGGTTGGCGTTCAGTATTTATATTATTAGCCATTTTGGGAGCTATATTGGCAGTAGTAAATTTTAAAACATGGAAAAATAATTCGTTCAGTCATTCAAAAAGAAATTTATTTAATGGAAATTCACTAAGAATATTTGGTTCAGTATCCGTGACAGCCAGCTGGGCAATTGCAATGTATGCGCTATACGTTTACTTAGGTGCGGCTCTTTATTCCGAGAATAAATTTTCATCATCAGAAATCGCTACAGCTTTAATTTTTTATGGTATTGGTGCTGTGATTGGAAGCCTTGCAGGTGGTCAGTTAACAGATAGATTTGGAGAAAAGAAAATTTCAAAAGTGACACTCATTTTATTAACGCTCGCACTCGTTTGCTTAGGCATATTCTTTATATCAAATATTTGGATTTATTTCTTCTTGTTCTTATGGGCTTTAGTTGGATATGCAGGATTTACATCATATACAGCAAGGTTAGCTGTTGAATATCCAAACGAAAGAGGTAACGTGATGGCGTGGAATATGACTGCTTTGTATATTGGTATTACACTTGGCTCAATGCTTGGCGGTTTTGTCATTTCTAAATGGGGATATTCTTTCCTTCCATATGCTTGTAGCATTACAGCAATGCTTAGTTTTATTCTTAGTACTCAAAAAGTCAAAGAAACCAAAACAAAATCAGCTGTTTCAAATACATGATAATCGAATAAAGTACTACTATGAAAACCTACCAACATCTCATGTGTTGCGACATACACTCTACACATTGTGAAGTGGTGGCATGGTTGGAGTTAGAATAGAAAGTACAATAAAAAAAGCTGTGTCAAAAATCCACGTTGTAGGGGATTTTAGCACAGCTTTTTTACGGTTAAATAGTACGTAATCGCAGACTGATCGATTGCTAAGGATTGTTGTAGTACCTTTTGCGTGACATTATCGAACTAAATTTTCTTATTTAGAAAAATGAATAATTTGTTCGAATGGTAAGCGTGATGAATTACGTGCTGGTACTGCAGCTTTTCCGATAGCAATTAAAATCATCGGTAATTCGTTTGCAGGAAGCTCGTATTTTTTAGCGAAAGCTACTTTATCAAAGCCACCCATTATTACTGTTTCATAGCCCATGTCCTTCGCTAAAAGTACGATTTGCATAGAAATTAAACCGACATCTAAATGAGCAATGTTTGTGCGTTCAATTTCAGAAAAATTACTATATGCAGATTCAGAATTTGAAATCATCATATCAGCAATATCACGTGGCATATAGCCTAGTTCAACATTTAAATCATTAATTTGTTTCGCGTTTTTATACATTTCATTGTCGCCTAAAACAGCAATAATCGCTGATGATGTTTCAATTTGTGCTTGATTAAAACCAGCAATACGCAATTCTTTCTTTTGTTCTTGATCATCGATAACAAGAAAGCGCCAAGGTTGTAAGTTACTTGATGATGGAGCTGATGTTGCTTGCTCTAGGATATGTTGGATTGTTTCGCGAGGAATTGTAACACCAGGCTCATATTTACGCACTGATTTACGTTCATCCATTAGTTTTTCTAAAGCCGTTTTTTGTTGTAGCATATTTACCATCCTCTATTATTGAAATTTAAATCTATTGATAAGTCATGTGTTGACTAAGAACATTTTTAGTAATCTATTAATTCGTTAGCTTTGTAAAGATTAAAGTGATTTTAATAATTTAATTACATCTTTAGCAACTGCGCCACCTGATGCGGGATTTTGTCCTGTAACGATACGATTATCAGTTACAGTGAATACTGACCAATCAGCATCTTTTACGTAATTAGCGCCTTTACGAACAAGTTCATCTTCAGTTAAAAATGGAACGACTTTATCTAGTCCAACAGCAATTTCTTCTGTGTTAGTAAAACCAGTCACTTTAGTATTTTTAATTAAATATTCACCGTCACCATTTTTAATATTTAATAATCCAACGACTCCATGACAAACAGCAGAAACAACGCCACCGTTAGCGTGAATCGTACTTGCAATGTTTTGTAGGTTTTCATCTTCTGCGAAATCCCACATAACTCCATGACCACCTGCATAATAGATAGCATCATAATCATTCGGGTTAATAGAATCAGCCGGCAAAGTAGTGCTTAGTTTATTTAAGAAATCAGCATTTGCGTAATATTTCCAATCTAATTCGGTCATTTGATCAGCTTGTAAACTGTGTGGATCAAGTGGCGTATGACCACCTTTAGGGCTCACATAATCAATTTGATACCCTTCTTTTTCTATTTCAGCTGCAAAGTGAACAGCTTCCCCTAACCATAATCCTGTTGCACGTTGTAAATTGGGATATTTAGAAATATTCGTTACTACTAATAAGATCTTTTTCATTATGAAATCTCCTTTAAGTTTGATACTATCAAGCTTAAAGGTTAAACCATACTTTAAGTCAAGGAGGACACATCGTGTATACAATTCAACAAGCGAGCCTCTTAATTGAAATTCCTGCAAGTTCAATTCGATACTATGAAAAAATAGATTTAATTCCACCAATAAAAAGAAATGAACAAGAGCACCGAATATTTGATGAACAGGACATTGAACTTTTAAAATTAATTAAATGTTTTCGAAATTTAGGCATGTCAATTGAGGATATAAGAGAAAATATTTCAACGCTGAGTTTAGAACAGGAAGAGATTAATACGCAAGCTATATTAATTCAGCACAAGAAAAAATTAGAAGAGCAAATTGATGTTTTAAATACTTTTATTAGTGAAATTGATCAGAAAATTATTATTTGATCAGATACAGATTTAAAATAACCTCTAACGATTAAGCAGAGTGATTCTACTACATCTTTTAATAATTTTTGTTCACCACCAACACTCATGGCATGTAGAAGGGGTTGTGTGGTTGGAGTTAGTATAATTAAATTGAAAAACCAAATCCTAATTAAAGGAATTTGGTTTTTTTATAGAAAATATTAGAGAGCCTTATTTAAGGTGTAAAGTGTCTTATGAAAATAATTAATGCCGCCGTTGATTCGCTAGCAAGAACTTTATTTATGTACCTTGCAAGCTGGAATGCTACACTTTATAGATGGAAACAACAAATATCCATGTTTGATGAGTTGCCCGAACGAAAGAATAAAATAAACAAATGAGAATTTGTCGAGTTAACTAGAACGTAGACAAATAAGCTTGTTGGGATTACTTTCAACAAGTTTTTGCTTAGAGGAGAAAACATGGAAAAGATTCAAAAATGCTTTGGTAAATTGAATATGACTTGGCAGAGAGTTATTCTTTTGGCTATTATTACAGCAGTATATACAGCGTTAATCAATCAGGTGCCGTTTTTGAAAGACACGTCATTTCAGGACATCGCCATTTATCTTGACTGGTGGATTCTTTTTGCCGTGTTCATTATTGTGAACTGCGAAAAGTGGTGGGAAGCATCACTGAAATGCTTTGTGTTCTTCCTTGTCAGCCAGCCCCTTATTTATTTGATTGAGGTGCCGTTTGTTGCGGACGGATGGGGAATATTCCGCTATTATGATTATTGGTTTAAAATCACACTTCTGACTTTGCCAGGTGCTTTGATCGCATTCCAGCTTAAAAGAAAAGACTGGCTTAGCGTTTTAGTTTTATCTGTTTCAACAGGTTATCTTGCTACTGCTAGCGTCAGCTATTTCAGAGCTGCAATGGCAAATTTCCCGTACCATTTGCTTAGCGCTATATTCGCTCTTAGTCTAGCGGTGTTTTTCGTTTTTGTTTTGTTGGATAAGAAAAAGCATCGCATCGCGGCACTTTCTGTCACCGCGGCAGTACTTCTTGCATTTGCTCTTTTAACCGGACCAGACAAGTCCAAGGAAATATTCCTTGATGAGGGAAGTTGGACTTACTTGATGGAAGATGAATCCGTTGTCGTGGTGGAGATTGTAGATGGGAACCATGTCACGCTAACTGCAAAGCGAGATGGCAATACACTCATCCGTTTTAAAAATGCAGAAGGTATCGAAAAAGAATACTATGTTACGGTGAGTGGCGGCAGCATTTTTATTAACTTGTTTGAGGAAGACTGAACTTTTACTCCACGCCCAACACTCATGGCATGTAGAAGCGGTTGCGTGGTTGGAGTTAGTTTAATAAACAAAAAATAGCTGCGTCGAAAAATCTGATTGAGGTTGGATTTTTCGGCGCAGCTTTTCTTTTGTGGCTATGAATTGGAGTTAATTATCTGAATTGTTTTTGCACCCGGTGCAGGTTATTTGCTATGAGCAATATCGAACTGCACAAAAAGTGATGAAACGAATACGGAAGTGGCTTTGTGAAAATATGATGTGATATAAGCAAAAAAATCCGCTGCAAATGGGCGGATTTTCCGGTTTTGATTAAGCTAATTTAAATTGATTGACTTGTGAGTTTAGTAGCTCTGCTCGTTGTGCAAGATTTGTAGCGCTTCGAGTGATTTCTTCCATCGATTGGGCAGCTTGCTCGACAGCGGCAAATGTTTCTTCAACGCCGGCTGCGGATTGCTGTGAAACAGAAGCAATTTCATCAATCGAGATATTGATTTCACTAGAGTTTTGAACGATTTTAGTAAGTTTTTTCGACATTTCATTGACATCTGTAACCATCATTTGTAGCGCTTTGGAAATATCGACAAAGGTTTTATTTGTATCTGTAATTTGCTCTGTTCCTTTTTCAACCTCTTGGTAGCCATGTTCTAGAGAAGTTGTTACGACAACGGCTTCTTTTTGAATTTGTTCAACAATCGAAGAAATATCGATTACGGATAAGGATACTTGCTCTGCTAGTTTGCGTACTTCATCGGCAACAACAGCAAAGCCTTTTCCATGTTCCCCTGCACGAGCTGCTTCAATGGCAGCATTTAGTGCAAGTAGGTTCGTTTGATCGGCGATATCATGGATAACTTTAACAAGTGTTGAAATTTGCTGTGTATTTTGGCTTAAACCTTCAACTTTTTCCACTGCTGCTTTAACAATTTGGTCGATTGCTGTCATTTGCGCTGTTGACTGTTCCATTAAATCACGACCATTTTCCGTAAGCGATAATACGGTTGTCGAGTGGTTTTTCATATCGTCACTTGCTTCGTGAACATCTCCAATTTGAGAACGGAAATCGCTCATCGTAGCTGCAATTTTACTAGAATTCATTGCTTGTACTTCGGTACCATGTGCAATTTCACCCATAGCAGTTGAAACATGGTCTGTTCCTTCTGTTACTTCATGAGCAGATTGTGTTAATTGTTCGCTGCTTGCTGCCACATCGCTAGCAACTAATTGAATTTCTCGCATCAGGGAGTTTAGTTTGTCCGTCATTAAATTTGTTTGAGCTGTTAATTGTCCGATTTCATCCTTTGATGTGACCGGCAGAGCAGGTTGACTAATATCCCCTTCAATCACATGGCCCATATAAGTTTTTAGTGCTTGTATAGGACGTGAAATACGATTTGATAAAAAGACCGCAATCACAATGGCTAACATAACAAGGATAGTACCAATGATAATACTTAGCCAAAAGTTTTGATTTCCTGCTTTTATAAGCTGTTCACCATTAGTAGTGATTTGCTCACGCATATTGTGAGCCATTGCTTCGTAACCTTCAATAATGTCATTGCCACTTTGTTCGAGCACAAGGAGATTCGCATAGGCAGTATCATAGTCGCCAGTATCATATACTAGAAAAACATTTGTATCAATAAGACTGCGCCATTCAACAGCTTGGTCATAGTATGGTTTAAAATTATCAGCCTCCGAAGTAGCTAAAATAATATCTGCATTTTCAGAAGCAACATCCACATAGGAATGGAATGTTTCTTTATACCGAGAATCACCTGTCAATAAATAGCCACGTGCAGCAGCTAATCGTGCATGAATGGTCGTAGCTAGTTCATAATCAGCAATTAAAATAGGAAGTTCTTCGTTAATCATGCCTTCAATTTCTTTTGTTTCATTTGCTTTGGAGATTGCTACATAAGCCATGTAAATAATCATTACCACAATAAGAATACTAAAACCTGCTAAAATTCGAGTGCGAATAGACTTGTACATATACTTTCATCCTTTCTGAAATGAAATGGTAAATATGTAGTTAGGAAAAGTATTTTTTGTTATGTATTATTGGGTAATATAATTACCTTTATTTTACAATTAATATATTGAAAAATATATAAACCTTTTGATTTATATATAGGGAAAGGTGTTAGTTATATTTACGTAGTGAGATTTAGCACAACAATCAATGCTATATTTAGCAAAACTTTTGTAGTGTCAATTTCCTATTTCCTACTAAAGTTTTATACGTAATAACTGTGTTTTTTCTTACTATAATAAACAAAGGTTAAATTAAGGTTAAAAACGGGAAAATTTATTAAAATATTATTTGCTGGCATAAAGGTGTGTATAGTCATTGTTATGTCTCCCGCATTTTTTTCTATTCTCGTCAACTTGCTGCACTTTATACGTTGCAGAACCAGTGCTCTCAAAATCGAGCGAATATGTTAACGTTAAGCCGACTTTAGGTGACATTCCTCCAGAAATAACTTGGTTTTCTTTCGGATCCTTCTTCGATAACGCACTTGTATGCACATAGCCCTTTTGCTTTCCAAACTGAACATAAGACCAACCTTTAGAAGAAGAAATGACGGAAATAGCTGAATGATTTTTAATGACCGCTATTTTTTTTGCCTTACTATTCGCAGCATCCCGTAAATAAATATCCCCTTTGGCATTTACATATTGCGTCGTCGTTGCAGCTTCCACTTGTTGACTATCAAAATCAAAAGGCACCATGCACATCAATACAATACTGATTCAATATCCCCTGGGTTTGTTCCAATACGAATCCGGGCTTTTTTCTTACATATTTCGCTATAAAAACAAAGCGTTAATGTATGTTAACATTTCAGATGAAACTATTATAGGGGAGTCCCAAAATGAAAAAGAACTATTTAATCTTATTTTTAACGACCATCTTTCTGGTTGGTTGTACCAACGTAGAAGATGTAGCCATTACAGATGGAGAAACAGATACACAAGAAGTAACCACAGATAATACAACTAAAAATAGTGAAAAAGAAGAACCTATTACTACAGTTGTGGATGAATCAGTAGTAGCGGAAACACCAGCCCAACCAAAAAATGAACTGTTCTCAGGATACAAACTTATAGAAGTTGATGGTGGTAATTTATCTGGACATCGTGAACCTAACGTCGTCGTTGACATAGGCTATGGGGATCGTGAATATTGGGCATTTACGAATGAAGCCGGGCAACTAGTACGTGTCGTTGCTGAAGAAGTTATTCTACAAGATGACCGTAACGAACCTGTTTTATCGTCTGGCAGATACTATTCTGATGAGGCTAAAGTTCCTGGTGTCGAAAGTGACGTTTTAGATGAAGGCCATATCATTGCGGATTCTCTCGGCGGGGTATCGAATGCTTATAATATTACCCCACAAGATAGTACGCTCAACCGACATGGTGATCAAGCTTATCTGGAAGACGCGATTCGTAAAGCTGGCGGAGCCACTAATTTCGAAGCGATTATCACATATCCGAATACAAAAACGCAGATTCCTTCACATTATCAATATGCCTATACGGTTAAAGGCAACAAGGTTGTAGATACATTTGATAACGTGAACCCTGACGAAGTAAACGCATCACTTGGTTTAACAGAAAACAAGCCGACTGCTTCAACTAATTCCAACAAATCCGGTGATATTTCTAGTGTTGATACAAACGGTAATGGACAAGTGACGATTAAAGAAGCAAAAGCAGCAGGTTTTAGTATGCCCATAACAAGTGAACATTGGTTATACCCCTACATGCGAGATAATGATAATGACGGTATGGTAGGTGAGTAAGCCCTAGTAGACTGGTTCGCCAGTCTACTAGCACCAATGTGTTACGACATACAGTCCATAGAAGTACATATTAAAGCGTATTAGAAAGGAATGGAATAAATAATGGCAAATCGAATTTATCAATCAGTTGCAGAGTTAGTGGGGAATACACCCGTTGTTAGGTTAAATAAATTAGTAGATGAAAATAGTGCGGAGGTGCTCGTAAAATTAGAGTATTTCAATCCAAGTGGAAGCGTAAAGGACCGTGCTGCACTAGCTTTAATTGAAACAGCAGAGCGAGATGGTTTAATTCAACCAGGGGCAACAATAATTGAGCCGACTAGTGGTAATACGGGGATTGGTTTGGCGATGAATGCAGCAGCGAAGGGCTATAAG
>SMEP01000315.1_pt1 | contig 10039 bp, 8 predicted proteins | sample 2456231 | NCBI WGS metagenome assembly SMEP01 (sample SAMN10132595, study PRJNA489261) | soil metagenome | isolation source: day1 control-silty clay loam soil ammended with raw manure from dairy cow... | place: USA | collected 2015-05-15
CCATCTGACGGGCAGCGACCACGCTGGTCAGAATATCGGCCAGTTTGAATTGCAGAGCCTGGAATTGATCCAGATTTTTACCGAACTGGCGGCGCTCATTCATGTATTGACGGGCGGCTTCGTAAGCCCCTTGGGCAGCCCCCACCGAACAGCAGGCAATATTGATACGCCCACCATCCAGGCCCTTCATGGCCAGCTTGAAGCCTTCACCTTCTTGCCCCAGCATGGCCGAAGCGGGCACACGTACGCGCTCAAAAGTGATGCCACGGGTGGACTGGCTATTCCAGCCCATTTTCAGTTCTTTACGGCCGTAGGTAATGCCTGCCGCATCGGCAGGTACCGCAAAGGCGGAAATACCTTTAGGGCCATCGCCACCAGTACGAGCCATCACTACCAACAGATCGGTATCCCCAGCACCGGAGATAAAGGCTTTGCTGCCACTGATCAGGTAGTCGTCGCCATCGCGTTCAGCGCGAGTACGCAGCGACGCGGCGTCTGAACCGGCCCCCGGCTCTGTCAGGCAATAGGAACCTAATTTCTGGCCACTGCTCAGCAGCTCGCCCCATTGGGATTTGACCTCATCCGAACCCCAGGTTCCCACCATCCAGGTAACCATATTATGAATAGTCAGAAAAGCAGTGGTCGATGGGTCTACCGCAGCCATTTCCTCGAAGACCAGACTGGATTCCAGGCGTCCCAAGCCCAAACCACCGATGGATTCCGGGGCGTACAGCCCGCAAAAACCCAATTCACCCGCTTTACGGAAGGCCTCAATCGGGAAAATCTGCTCTTCGTCCCAGCGCGCCGCATGGGGTGCCAGCTCCCCTTCTGCAAATTCACGAGCGGCTTGCGCAAAGGCGTTCTGATCGTCCGTCAGTATCATGTCTGTCTCCTTATTTTTACCCACCATAATGCGAGCCGCCCCCTTTAGTTGTCGTGCTGATGACAATCAGCCTTTTCATAGGGGAAGGAGCAAGGCAGGAGGCGACAGTCTAGCTGAAAGTAGCGATCAGATGATCCGCAGGGCGGCGGCTAGGCGCTGGCTGGTTTGCGACGCGGTCGTGCAGTGCCGCGAGCGGCCAGCTTATGCGCATAGCGGCGTCGGCGCGAATCCATGGGATCAAAAACCAGCTCGCGGTACACCTCGACCCGGTCCTGATCCTGTAGCAGCTGGTCCAGCTGGCAACGCTGGCCGTAGATCCCCACAAGCAAGGCATCCAGGCCCTGCTCTGGGTCCAGGGGAGGCAAACCACATTCACGCAAGCCTTCGGCAAGGCCCGCCTGCAGCAGGGCGTCCCGTACACAGCTGCCAACAGGCAAACGTAAAGCGGCTTTCCAGACTTGGGCCTGGGTAGCCACCAACACGGTGACGGATAGCTCAGTCACCGTAAACCTCTTGGGCGCGACGCGTGAAAGAGTCGATAAAACTGTTGGCAACGCGGTTGAAAATAGGTCCCACCACCATTTCCAGGGCGCGACTGGAAAACTCGTATTCCATGGTGAACACGATTTTGCAGCCATCTTCACCCAGAGGAGTAAACTGCCAATCACCCGTCAAGGCCGAGAACGGCCCTTTGACCAGGCGTAAAATGATGCGATTGGGATAATCGTGTTCGTTGCGTGTGGTGAAGGTCTGGCGAATGCCTGCAATACTGATGGTGACGGAAGCTTCCATCCCCTTTTCGTCGCGCTGGCTGACGCTGGCACCACCGCACCACGGCATAAATTCAGGGTACTTTTCTACCTCTGCAACCAGGTTAAACATCTGTTCGCAGCTATAGGGAAGGAGGACGGAGCGTTTTACTGTATGCATCAGGTCTGGTTAATAGATAGAATGTTCTGATTTTACAATCTATGGTTGGCAATTAATTCATGAGTATTGTTGATAATCGCAAGGCTACCCACGAGTATTTTATCGAAGAGCGCTTTGAGGCCGGTCTGGTCCTGGAGGGCTGGGAGGTCAAGGCGATCCGAGCTGGACATGTTCAGCTCAAAGAAAGCTTTGTCATCGTACGCGAGGGCGAGCTGTTTATTATAGGGATGCACGTCAGCGCTTTGCCGACCGCCTCTACCCATATCCGGCCCGATGCCACCCGTACCCGTAAGCTGCTGCTCAAAGCCGAGGAAATCAGCAAGCTGATCGGCAAGGTTGAACAACGTGGCTACACCCTGGTTCCCCTGAACCTCCATTACAAAAAAGGTCGTATCAAGCTGGACTTCGGTCTGGGGCGCGGTAAAAAAATGCACGATAAACGTGATGTTTCCCGCGACAAAGACTGGAAGCGCGAACAAGAACGCTTGATGAAACACGACACCCGCCGTAAGACCAATGAATAAAACGGGCTAAAAAGCCCGTTTCGTTCAAGATCTCAATGTAATTTAACACGAGGGGCGGCCCGTTTGCTGAGCAAGCGGCCCAAAGCCAGGGTCGCGGTACGCGCAGCGCCCAAAATGGCCATGTGGTGCATCAAATGCAGGCTCATATACATGATGCGAGCCAGCAAACCTTCTACAAACCAGCTTTTGCCGGACAAGACCCCCATCAGGCTCCCTACCCCACGGCTGTGGCCCACTGACACCAGCGAGCCGTAATCCTTGTAGACAAAGGGTGCCTCATCAACCGGCTTGCCCTGGATACGGGCTGCCAATCGTTTGCGCAGGTAATTGGCTTGCTGATGAGCGACCTGGGCGCGAGCAGGCAAGAACTGGCCTTCCTTGTCCCACGGTACTTGCGCGCAGTCGCCCAGGGCCCAGATATACGGGTCAGGCGTAGCCAAACAGGCGTCCAGCTCCAACTGGTTGATACGGTTAACGGGCAGACCCAGTTTCCCCAGAAAGGCCGGCGCTTCAATTCCAGCCGCCCAAACGCACAGATCATTAGGGTATTGGCCGCCATTCACATCTTCGATATGGTCAGCCGCCAAACGACTGACACGCACCGAAGTACGTACCGCCACGCCACGCTGCTCCAGCAAGCTTTGGGCCGTGGCCGACAGCTTGGGTGGCAAGGCAGACAAGATACGATCCGCACCTTCCAATAGGGTAATTCGCACTTCCCGGTCGGAACTACTGCCTGGGATGCCGTAAATGCTCAGGTCAGCACGGGCCTCCAGCAGCTCCGCAGCCAGTTCCACCCCGGTTGCCCCACCCCCAACAATATTGATGTACAGCGGCGCTCCTGGCTCGCGCTGAGCGCGTCGGGTCACACTGATCAATTCATTGAGCAGCTTCAAGCGAAAACGCTCGGCCTGATGGGTAGAGTCCAACGCCAGGGCATGTTCATGGGTTCCTGGCGTATTAAAGAAATTTGATTTGCTGCCTACGGCCATCACCAGCGTGCCATAGCTCAAACTGCGTTCCGGGAAAACCTCTTCATGGTCAGGCCCCAAAACCGGTGCCAGCGTAATTTCACGCTGCTCGCGGTCTATGCCAGTCATCTCGCCCTGAATAAAGGTGAAACCGCAGTCACGCGCCAGCATGAAATACGACAACCCTTCACGATGTATATCCAAGGTTCCCGCTGCCACCTCGTGCAAAGACGGCTTCCAGATATGATCGCTGTCTTTATCGACCAGAAAAATATGCTGACGCCCAAACTGACGTCCCAGCTTGGCTGCCAGCTCCAAGCCACCTGCCCCGCCCCCAACGATCACCACTTGATACGACTGCGTAGTAGACATCCAAAACTCCTTGGGCCTTGTCAAGCAAAGAGAGTATCAGAACCCCCGCCTTATACTTTAAATCAAAACAGATAAGGACTATAGCGATCTTCAAACGCCCCTTTTAAGGGCCTCACGCGCAAGCCCCGTGATACCACCCGAAGTGTGGCTCTTTTGAGCGGCAATAGGTCCTAAATCAAGAACTAGGGCAAACAAATCGTTGCAGCCTCAACACATGGCGTAAAATTAATAGGTTGGTCTTGCCTTCCCTTAACGATCGAAATAGAGCGGCAGCACATCAGCCATTGATACGGTATGATGCTGACTTTGCCCTATTCACCTACTTTTTGCCTGCCATTATGCACGACGATGTTCCCCGAAAATCCCAACGCGCGACTCGAAAGGGGCGCGAACGCCGCGACAAAATCCTGGAAGTGGCTTCCGAGGTTTTCCGCGAGAACGGTTTTGAAGCGACATCCATGTCCCAGATCGCTGCATTGGCAGGCGGCTCCAAAGGCACCCTCTACAATTACTTCCCGTCCAAAGAAGACCTGTTGTTGGCTGTCCTGCTCACAGGAGCCCAGGAGTTTACTGAACAGGTCTTGACCAAGCTGGACGCAGAAGGCGATATACGCGACGAACTGCAACGCTTTTTGCTTCCCATGCTGCGCAAGCTCTATTCCAAGCAAACCGCACAGCTGCTGCGTATTGTGGTATCGGTAGGTGGCCATAGTGATATTGGCAAGCGCTTCATGGACATGCTGGATGACCAGATTTGGGACGGCGTGCAACGCTTTTTTACCCGCCACATCGAGCGCGGCACTTTGCGCAAGCTGGACCCGGAACTTATGGTGGACCATCTGCGCTGCCTAAGCGAAGGCGAAATCATTATTCTGATGATGGGCGCGATGGAGCCTTGGGACGAAGAGCGCGTCCAGAAAGAAACCGAGCATATCCTGAATATGTTCCTGCACGTTTATCAGAACGACGCCACGACGCTGCCGTCTTAAGTCTTGAGGGCAGCCGGGCTGGATCACCATACACGGTTCCGCCTTACCTGCCGCACGCGCCTCACCGGCGAATACCCCCACACTCTATTCTGAACCTAACCGCCCGGCACAAGGCGGTTCAGGCACCTGCCCTACACGACAACACCCCGGCGTGGAGCCTTCCACGCCGGGGTGTTGAGTTTGGACTGGCTTAACCCACGTACTGCCAGAGTGCATCCGGCAGTACGCTTAGGCCTGACTTAGCCCTTGGCCAAGCGCTGCCAGGTATCCACAACCGTGTCCGGGTTCAGCGACAAGGACATAATACCTTCGTCGCTCAACCACTTAGCCAGATCAGGGTGATCGCTAGGGCCTTGACCACAAATACCAACGTATTTGTTTTGGGCCAGACAAGCCTTGATGGCACGGCTCAGCATGAATTTAACGGCTTCATCACGCTCATCAAAGTCAGCTGCCAACAATTCCATACCGGAATCACGATCCAGACCCAGAGTCAACTGAGTCATGTCGTTGGAACCGATGGAGAAGCCATCAAAGTATTGCAGGAACTCGTCAGCCAAAATGGCGTTAGAAGGCACTTCGCACATCATGATCAGGCGCAGGCCGTTTTCGCCACGAGCCAGACCGTGATTGGCCAACAGACCAACGACGCGTTCTGCCTGACCCAGGGTACGCACGAAAGGCACCATGATCTCGACGTTGGTCAGACCCATTTCGTCGCGCACTTTCTTCAAGGCTTCGCATTCCATCTTGAAGCACTCGGCGAAGTCTTCGGACAGGTAGCGAGCCACACCGCGGAAGCCCAGCATTGGATTCTCTTCCTCGGGCTCGTAGCGCGAACCACCCACCAATTTGCGGTATTCGTTGGACTTAAAGTCCGACAAACGCACGATGACGGGCTTGGGGTAGAAAGAAGCCGCCAAGGTAGCAATACCTTCAGCCAGTTTCTCAACGAAGAAAGCACGTGGGCTAGCGTAGCCACGGGCTGCCGATTCCACCGCTTTTTTCAGTTCGCTATCCACATTGGGGTAGTCCAGAACGGCTTTGGGGTGAATGGCGATGTTGTTGTTGATGATGAATTCCAGACGAGCCAGACCCACACCATCGTTCGGGATTTGCGAGAAGTCGAAAGCCAGTTGTGGGTTACCCACGTTCATCATGATTTTCAGACCGATCTCGGGCATTTGGCCCCAGCGGACTTCTTCGATCTCGGTTTCCAGCAGGCCGTCATAAATACGACCTTCATCGCCTTCAGCACAAGAGACCGTCACTTCCTGGCCTTCTTTCAACACGTCTGTGGCGTTGTTGCAACCAACAACGGCGGGGATACCCAGCTCACGCGCAATAATCGCGGCGTGGCAAGTACGGCCACCACGGTTGGTCACAATGGCCGAAGCCAGCTTCATGATCGGTTCCCAGTTAGGGTCCGTCATGTCAGTTACCAGCACGTCACCGGCCTTGACCAGATCCATCTCGGAAGCGTCAGCCACGATACGGACTTTGCCCGAACCGATTTTCTGACCAATAGCACGGCCAGTCACCAGCACATCACCGGTTGCTTTCAGACGGTAGCGCTCTTGCACATCGTTGCTGCCTTGCTGGGACTTAACCGTCTCAGGGCGAGCTTGCAGAATGTAGATCTTGCCGTCGATACCATCACGACCCCACTCAATGTCCATAGGACGCTGGTAGTGTTTTTCAATGATGGTGGCGTAGCGAGCCAGCTCGATCACTTCTTCGTCGTTCAGGGAATAACGATTGCGCTCGGACACGGGCACATCAACGGTGCGCACAGCGTGATCGGTTGTACGGCTTTCATCAAATTCCATCTTGATCAGCTTGGAACCAATGCGGCGGCTGATGATGGGGTAATGACCGGAAGCCAACGTTGGCTTGTACACGTAGAACTCGTCCGGATTGACCGAACCTTGCACCACGGTTTCGCCCAGGCCGTAAGAAGACGTCAGGAAAACCACGTCTTTAAAGCCCGATTCGGTGTCCAGGGTGAACATCACGCCGGCGCTGCCCTTATCGGAACGCACCATGCGCTGGATACCTGCAGACAGAGCCACTTCAGCGTGGGCATAGCCCTTGTGTACGCGGTAGGAAATAGCGCGGTCGTTGTACAGGGAGGCAAACACGTGGTGGATCTTGCCCAACACTTCGTCAATGCCAACCACGTTCAGGTAGGTTTCTTGCTGACCGGCAAACGACGCATCTGGCAAGTCTTCAGCCGTCGCGGAAGAACGAACGGCGAACGAACCTTTGCCATCGGCATCCAGCTCGGCAAACGCAGCGCGTACGGCCTGCTCGAATTCGGCTGGAAATGGGGTGTCGATGATCCACTGGCGGATTTCAGCACCGGCCACAGCCAGTTCACGCACATCGTCGGCGTCCAGCGTATCCAGACGTTGTTGAATGCGCTTGTCCAGATCGTTGTTTTTCAGGAAAACGCGGAAGGCTTCGGCGGTCGTTGCAAAACCACCTGGCACGCGCACACCGGCGTCAGCCAGCTGGCTGATCATTTCACCTAGCGAAGCGTTTTTACCGCCCACTGTGTCGACGTCCGTCATGCGGAGCTTGTCGAAACCAATTACGTAAGACATAAGTCACCTTGAATAGAAAAAAAAGCGTGTTTGCTTAAGGCAGTGATCAGCGTGTGCTACTGATGTGATCCGTCCTAAGCAAACCTGCCTTTCCATACCCCGAGCCGGGCGGTAAATGGTAATCTTGCAAATTGTACCGTTTCCCGAGCATTGTGCACGACTTATTCCATGACATCTTCTCCTATTGAGCGCACCGTCTTTGTCGTTTCCGACAGCACGGGTATTACCGCCGAAACTTTCAGCAACTCCGTCCTGTCGCAATTCGCTCAATTCGAATTTCAGGCCGTCCGTATCCCTTTCATCGACACCATCGAGAAAGCCCAGGCCGTGGCCGATCGCATCAATCAATGCGCCCAGGAGCAAGGCCAGCAGCCATTGGTATTCAGCACCCTGGTCGACCCCAAAATGGCGCATATTATTGGCGCCGCCAATTGCACCTTTCTGGATTTGTTTGGTGCCTTTGTACGACACATTGAACGTGCCCTGGGGGTGAAATCCAGCCGATCCGTGGGTCGTTCGCATTCAGGCGGCATGTCCAAGCGCTACAACAACCGCATTGAAGCGATCAACTTCAGCTTGGCCCACGACGATGGCCAATATGTGAATGGCCTGGAACAGGCCGATGTGATTCTGGTCGGCGTATCCCGATGCGGGAAAACCCCTACCAGCCTGTATTTGGCCATGCAATACGCTGTTAAAGCCGCCAACTACCCGCTGATTCCCGAAGATTTCCAGCGCGGCACCCTGCCTGCAACGCTGGCGCCCTACCGGAAGAAGATTTTTGGCCTGTCCATTCACCCGGACCGCCTGTCTGAAGTGCGCAATGAACGTCGTCCAGACAGCAAATACGCCTCTGTAGAGCAGTGCCGTATGGAAGTGGCTGAAGCCGAGCGTCTGATGCGTATGGAAGGCATCCCTTGGCTGTCCACCACGACCAAATCCATTGAAGAAATTTCTACCAAGATTCTGGACGATGTGGGCCTGGATCGCCGCTCCTACTAAAAGCTGAATCCATCCCTGATGCCGCATGGCTTCCCCTATCGGGGAATGCTGACAGCATCATAAGAAAGGCCTGATGTCGGTGTCCTACCGACCTCAGGCCTTTTTGCATGAAGCTACGCTTTTTGAATACTGCCCTGCCTCGCCACGGTTCTCCGTTCTCCGTTCTCCGTTCTCCGTTCTCAATCCAGCCTGCCAGCCCATACCTCGGGATACTGGTCGATCCACGGCAGAGCCTTCTCCAGTTGCCCTGCCAAACCAAACAGCATGCACTCTTGACCATAACCGGCCGTAAACATCATCCCTATGGGCAAAGACGTTGCGACATCCTGCCCGGCAGGCACGGACATGGAAGGCGAGCCACTGATATTGGCAAGCGCCGCAAACGGTGCCTGCCGGAACACGTGAGCAATCCAGCCCAAACCATCCATATTGTCCTGTGCTTTGTTGTATTCGCCGATTTTCATCGGTAACGTGGGCACGGTGGGCGCCATCAGCACGTCGTAAGTCTGAAAATAGGCACCCAGGTTACGCGACACCGTATTGCGTACCGCAATCGCCCCCAAGATATCAATGCCCGTGATTTTCTTGCCGTAGGCATAGGCCGCCAGGGTGGCTTTTTCTAAATACGCCTCATCAATCGGGCGGCCAGTCTCTGCCGCGATACTGTCTATCCACGCGGCTGTATTCACATTCCAGAACTGAGCATTGGCATGGACAAAAGCCTCCCAGCTGACTCCGGAATCAAACTGCAAGGGCTCGACCTTATGGCCCAGCGATTCCAGCACCGAGGCCATGTCAATCGCTTTAGCGGCAATCATGGATTGGGTCTTGTCTCCGCTGGGCGGATCCAGCATCAGGCCGATGCGCAAGGACCCCGGGTGTTTTTTAACTGAGGACAAAAAACTGTGCGGGGGCGCTGTCGTGTAATACGGCTCCCCAATACCGGGGCGGCTGATGGCATCCAATAAAGCGGCACTATCGCGTACGCTGCGACTGACTCCCAGATGAGCCAGCAGGCCACTCCAGACTTCATCTTGCAAAGGGCCGCTGGAGACCCGCCCCCGGGTAGGTTTTAAACCAAACAGTCCATTTACCGCCGCAGGCACCCGGATAGAGCCACCGCCATCGGTCGCGTGGGCCAGAGGTACCATCCCCGCCGCAACAGCGGCCGCTGAACCACCGGTTGAGCCACCAGCATTAAAGGCCGGGTTCCAGGGATTCAAGGTCGGCCCTACACAGCGGGCTTCGGTCGTTGTGCTGATGGCAAACTCCGAAGTCGTGGTGCGTCCCAGCGTGAGCAGGCCAGCCTCCTTGTAGAGCCGCATCAAGGTGCTATCCGCATCCATCACCCTATCTTGTGCCAGTTTGCTGCCCAGCTCGTAGCGCTTGCCCTTCATGGTGATGGCCAGGTCTTTGATCAAGAAAGGCACGCCGTACAGAACAGAGTCGGGGTCGGCGTTCCGGTCCAGCTCGGCATCCCAGCTCTCTACCACCGCGTTGATTTTGGGATTAAGTGCGTCGATGGCTTTTTTGCCCACCTGGCTCAACTCTAGGGCACTGATTTGTCTCTTGGCGACCAGCTCAGACAACGCCAGGGCATCATAAGTCGCGTATTCGCTCAGTTTCATTGTTGACCTCATCTGAAAAAACAAGGATTAAGAATCCAGCCGGATACCAACGATGTAGCGATACAACAGGACAATGCGGTCGTTTCCAAGCCGCAAGCAGACAGGCACCCAGTCAGTCATACACTAGGCGTGAG
>SMEP01000317.1_pt1 | contig 9996 bp, 5 predicted proteins | sample 2456231 | NCBI WGS metagenome assembly SMEP01 (sample SAMN10132595, study PRJNA489261) | soil metagenome | isolation source: day1 control-silty clay loam soil ammended with raw manure from dairy cow... | place: USA | collected 2015-05-15
AAACGGCATTAAAGACAGTAGTATGGACACGTACCACGTGGCCATAATGCTGTCATGCCGTAGCCCACCAATAAATTAAATTTTATTAGAAAAGGCAAAACTTTGAAATTTTTAAAGTTTTGCCTTTTTCTTTTGAATAATTTTCTATTAGTTATGATATGGTACTACTAGAAACAAACAATGAGGTGTAAAACATGAAGAAAAATATTGGCATGATCATCGTTTTAGCACTCGTCATAACGATGATCGGCACATACATAAAAAAAGAATTAGCTGCGGAAGAAAAAATTAGTGAGCATGCGATTGGAAAAGAAGTCGCGTTAGATGAAACAATTGGCTTAGAAAAGGGCAATCTTGCACCAGATTTTACGCTCTATAATCTGCAAGGTGAACCATTGACGCTATCAGATTTAAAGGGCAAGCGTGTAGTGTTGAATTTTTGGACAACGTGGTGTCCGCCTTGCGAAGCCGAAATGCCGCATATGCAAAAATACTATGAGAAATATAAAAATGAGGATAATGTCGAAATTGTCGGCGTCAATTTAACATACGCTAAGGAAAAGGTAGAGCGTGTCGAAACGTTTTTAAAAAGCTATGACATTACGTTTCCGATTGTGTTAGAGCCAGATGAATCCATTGCAACAAAGTACCGCATTATGACGATTCCGACGACGTTTATGATTGATACAGAAGGCCGCGTGCAAAAGAAAATTGAAGGTCCGCTAGATTTAGACACATTACGTGAAAATGTAACACAATTAAATTAACGAAAATTGATTCGACTTGTGTAGTATGAAATGAATCTTTACTTCATAAATTTTATGGAGTGGAGGGAAGTTTGTGCGAAAAAGTCGAATTTTTTTATTGCTATTGGCTTTGATAATTGTTGCCGGGCTTGTCTATGGTTACAGCAAAATGCAACAGGGCGAAAAGAAAGAACAGGCGGATTTTGCAGCAGTGAATGAGTTACATGAACTGATTACGGCTGAATCGGTTTATGATATTACATCCGAAAAGTTAGTAGAAGGGGCACTACGTGGGATGGCCAATGCTATTAATGATCCGTATAGCACGTATTATTCAAAGCAAGAAGCGGTTTTTCATAAGCAAGCGTTAGCGAGTGAACGTGTGGGCATTGGGCTCGAATTGTCGGAAGTGAACGGGAAATTTATTGTCGTGGCGCCCGTAAAAGCATCGCCCGCAGAAAAAGCAGGAATTCGACCACTAGATGAGCTTGTTCAAGTAGATGAAACACGACTCGAAGGTAAGACGCTAGGTGATGTGATGAAGCTGATGCAGGGTGAAGAGGGCGAAACGGTTGCACTTGTGCTGTATAGACCAGAATTTGAACGACATGTGAAGCTTGAAGTAAAACGGCAGAAGCTCAAAAATACAACGGTGGAAACACAATTATTGGAAGTAGAAGAGGTGAAAATTGGCTATGTGCTCATCTCGCTTTTTGCCGAAAAAACAGCGGAAGAATGGAAAAAGGCGCTTGATGTCCTGTTTGCAAAGGAAGTACAAGGCTTAATTATTGATGTGCGTGACAACCCTGGTGGCTATTTACATAGTGTTGCACAAATGATGAGCATGTTTGAGCAAAATGAAAAAATATTCGCTTATATGCAAAATCATGACGGTGCAACAGAGTCACTGAAAACAAAAACAAGTGAAGCCTTTGAGCCTTACGCGAAGCAACTGAGCGCGATGCCAATTACGATTTTGCAAAATGAAGGAAGTGCTTCAGCAAGTGAAGTCTTTGCCGGCGCGCTACAAGATTGGAAACGCGCGGTTGTTATTGGGGTTACGAGTTTTGGTAAAGGAACGGTACAACAGACATGGGAACTACAAAATGGTGGTGAGGTGAAGCTGTCGACGAACAAATGGCTAACCCCATCGAAGCGTTGGATTCATCAAGTTGGGATTGAACCGGATCTCGAGGTAGAGCAGCACCCGCTGTATAAAGTAGAAATGAAGGTGTTAAAGGGCCGTTTTGATGTGGGAGAATACAGCGAAGAAATTGCCTATACACAACGCGTCTTAAGCGAGCTTGGCTACAATATTGGGCGTACAGATGGCTTTTATGATTTAGATACAGCAAATGAAGTAGAAAAATTCCGCAAGCATCATGATTTGCAGGATGGCAGACAGTTAGATGAGTTATTTTTCCACGAACTAACGGGGCAAGTACAGCATTTTAAAGAAGATCCTGTTAACGATATGCAACTGCAAATGGCGGTAAGCTTTGTGATGCATCAATTTGAGTAAATAGGTCTATAAAATGTTTGGACGGCATAGAAATAGAAATAGGACTACGATTTATGACCAGGATTTGATACAATTAATCGTACGGTAGGTGAGAACATGGACGCAACAATTTTAATCGAAATTTTAAAAGGGATTGGTCGATTTTTTATCAATCCACTATTTTATATCGCAATGGCATCTGCAATTTTTATAGGCTATCGTCGTGTAAAACGAGAGCGCCGCTTTTTCCATACAAGAATTTTAGATGGCTGGTCAGAGCTAAAAAATATGTTATTAATGGGCTTTGTCCTATCGCTCATCATTTCGTTATTTAGTGTCGTCATTGGGTTAACGATATCACTGGAGCTATTAGTGGCTGTATTTTTGATTAGCTTGATTGGGCTCGTTTTGTACATGTATCATGTATTATCACCCATTATCGTGATGACACTAGCATTTTTTGCAATTGTGTGGATCGATTGGCAAAATTGGTCGTATTCGATTTGGGGCATAGAACTTGCCGGACGCAATGTTGTCGAGGATTTAGTGATTACAGTACCTTTGTTGGCGGGACTTCTATTAATGGCAGAAGGAATTTTGATTCGTCGTAACGGAGCAAAATTTGCCTCACCCATTGTAGAAAAAACAAAACGTGGACTAAACGGCGTTGCCTACTATAGTAAGCAGCTTTGGCTATTACCACTTGTTATGATTATTCCTGGAGAGGGCATTCCGTATTTTGCTCCTTATTGGCCACAGTTTACGATTGGCGCAGAGCAATTTTCGTTAATTATTTTCCCGTTTGTCATTGGCTTTCAACAAATGGTACGACAAAAGTTGCCGATGTATGTTTATCCGAAAATGGGGCGTAGCATCGTTTTGATTGGTCAACTAGTAGTAATCGTAGGCTTACTTGCTTATTTTGAACCTGTATTCGGTGCGGCAGCCTTAGCGCTAGGTGCGATTTCTCGTACGATTATTGGCGTTTATTACAGTCGCTCAGAAGATCGCAATAGCTATGCGGTGATTCGCAGTGACAAAGGAATCATGATTGCGGGTGTGTTACCCGATTCGCCAGCAGAGAAGATGGGCTTAGTTGCAGGGGAAGTTATTAAAAAAGTCAACGGTCAACTTGTGTTATCCGAAGACGAACTATATGGTGCGTTACAAATTAACGCGGCACATTGTCGTTTAGAGGTGCTCGATCATACTGGGGAAATTCGTTTAACCCAGCATGCGGTGCACAGTGAAGATAATCATAAAATCGGGCTATTAATTGTCCGTTAAGTAAATGGAACCTCACAAATTGTGAGGTTCTTTTTGTGCGTATTATGTTTATCACTGTTGGTGTGAGTGAAGTATGATACTATAAATATAACAATCATTATTTGAATTTTTTGACTTGATATTGAAAGTTTGTCGTTGTTAACAGGAGTGGGGTTTATGTTAGATTGGATTAGTATTGCGAATGTTGAATTACTGATTGAAAAATATAAATTATTAGGGCCTTGGTTTAGTGTTTTATTGACCTTAATTGAATCGTTTATGCCTTTTTTACCGTTATTCGTTATCGTTATCGCGAATGCGGGGGCGTATGGGCTGTTTTGGGGCTTTATGTTGTCGTGGCTTGCGACAGTTGCCGGGTCGTATTTATTCTTTTTAATCATTCGTAAATTTGGAAACCATCGATTCTTTAAAAAAGTTAAAGAGCAAAAACAAGTGCAAAAGCTCATTCAATGGGTTGATATGCGTGGCTTTACGCCGTTGTTTGTTCTGTTGTGTTTACCGTTTACGCCAGTAGTTGTGGTCAATAGTGTGGCGGGCTTATCGAATTTAAAAAAGAAGTATTATTTTTTGACATTGCTCATTTCCAAGCCAGTGATGATTTTTTTCATCAGTTATTTAGGTAGTGACTTACGTGCGGTGTTAAGTTCGCCAATGAAAATTATTGTGTCCTGTTTGATTATTGGAGCGATTTGGTTATTGGGGAAATGGATTGAACGCGTGATGAATAAACGTGTAGAACGAGATTTACGTAAAGCACGAGCAAATAAGCAGTAATTTTAGACGTCGCTATATTAAATAGTGACGTTTTTTCTAATGGGATAAGAACATATAAAATTTTAGAGTTAGAACAGTGTCTAGGCTAAAGCGCCAGCCCCTCGGACATTTCGGTCCCGCCGTCGAAAGTAGTACTTTCTAGTCGGGCCCTCCAATGTCTGTCGGGGCTGGACGGGCGCTTTAACACTTTTCTAATGGGATAAGATGCGCGAACATGCATTCTTATATTATAATGAAGGTATATAAAAAAGTGAGGTGTCGGTGATGACGTTACGTGTGATTACAGGACGAGCAGGGACAGGGAAATCGACCTTTATTCATCAGGAAATTGTAGAGGATTTAAAAACAAATGTACTCGGCCATCCGATTTTTATTTTAGTTCCGGACCAAATGACGTTTTCGACAGAGTATGAGCTGACGAATCAGTACGATATTGAAGGCATCATGCGTGCACAGGTCATGACGTTTAAACGTTTGGCGTGGTTTGCGCTGCAAAACGAGGGCGGTATTGCGCGTGAACGGATTGATAATACCGGGTATCGCATGCTGCTGCGTCGTATTTTAGAAGAGCATCAACAGGAGTTTTTACTGTTTAAGCAAGCGGCAGGCAAGCGCGGATTTACACAGGAAGTCGAGCAAATTTTAAAGGAATTTAGTCAGTACAATATAGATATTACATCGATTAAACCGCTAATGGACGCATTGCGCATGCATGGTGCGAGTGAAGTATTGCTACATAAAATGCATGACATCGAAATCATTTTACAGCAACTTGAGGAGCGCATAGGCGCAGAATATATCGATGGTGATGGCTACTTCCCGTTACTACTAGAGCACATGCCGAAAATGGAAAGCTTACGCAATACGCATGTGTATTTAGACGGTTTCGTGTCGTTTAATGGTCAGGAGTTTGCGATTTTAAAAGAGTTGTTAATTTATGCGAAGCGCGTAACGTTAGTGCTGCCGATGGATAACCCGTCTTCAGATATGCTCGATGGTTCCACGTTTTACCGCGCAGCGATGACGTACGACAAAATCAAGCATGAATTAGCAAAGCTAAAATTAGAGCGTGGCATTGACATTGACGAAGAACCACGTGTGCATTTAGAAATAAATTTCCGTAGTAAAAACCGGGATTTACAGCAGATTGAACGTAGCTTTAATGAGCCATTTGTGAAGCCGGTTGAGGCGTTAGGCAATGTCAAAATTTTAGAAGGGGTCAATCCGCGTGCTGAGGTGCAAGGTATTGCCCAGGAAATTAAAAAGCTTGTTGTCGAACAAGGCTTGCGTTACAAAGACATCGGGATCATGTATCGACAAGCCGATGTGTATGATCCGATTATTACGACGACGTTTACGCAATATGAAATTCCGTATTTCTCGAATGAAAAACGGGCGATGCTGTATCATCCATTGATCGAATTTAGTCGTTCGGTATTAGAAATCCTTACGTCAAATTGGAAGTATGAACCGGTATTCCGCAGTGTGAAAACCGACCTCTATTTCCCGTACAATGCAAATTTAGCCGCAATGCGTGACCGCGCGGATATTTTAGAGAACTTTGTCATCGCGAAGGGGATTGTGCACGATCGTTGGTTTAATGACGAGGTGTGGCATTACCGCCGTTTTAAGTCGCTTGAAAAGATGAATGCGGTGCAAACGAAGGACGAACAGGAGCATGAGACACTACTGAAATCCGCACGTGATTTAATTCGTGAGCCGGTCGCGAAATTGCAACACAAGCTAAAAGGAAACGTAACAGGCCGTGATATTGTTGTGGCGTTGTATACGTTTATGGACGAGCTTGATGTCTATAAAAAGCTCGTGAAAATGCAGGAGCAGGAAGAGCAGGCCACAGCCATGCAAAAGGCGACAGAGCATGAGCAAGCGTGGAACGGCTGGGTGCATATTTTAGAGCAGTTTGACCTGATGTTTGGGGATAAAGAAATCGCTTTAGAGGACGCGGCACAAATTTTAGATGAAGGCTTTGAATCGCTGCAATTTTCAAGCGTACCACCAACACTCGATGAAGTAACGGTTTCTACGTTAGAATTCGCACGTTTTGACAATAAACAGGCGATTTTCATCATTGGTGTCAATGACGGCGCGTATCCGATGCGTATGGATTCGGGTGGCTTGTTATCAGATGATGAGCGTGATGTGTTTGAACAAGCCGATTTTGAGCTAGCACCAGGAATTAAAAGCCGACTTCTACAAGAGAGCTTTTTATTTTATCGTGCGATCACTTCACCGACCGATTATTTATTTATTACGTATGCGAGTGCGGATGAAGAGAGTAAAGGTAAACTGCCATCAATTTACGTGAACCGCCTGCATAAAATGTTTGAAGTAAAAGTGGACGGAAAAGAAGAGCCGGTACGCACCTTACCACAGCGTCAAGTAGTTGCCGATCCACTTGATGAAGTGCATCTAGAAAACGTGCTTGATTATTTACAGCATCCATCCCCTGCGATTGGCTTTTTAATGACGCAGTTAAAGCAGGCACAATTTGAACGCCGAGAAGTTGCAGAAGCATGGCAGGCACTGCAAGCGTTTTATGAACGTGAAGGGAACTGGCAGCACGTGCTTGAGCTTGTCACAAAGCCGTTATATGAAACAAATGAAGCGGAGCCACTTACGGAAGAAACGGCCACAAAGCTATACGGCGAAAACTTTTTAGCGAGTGTATCGCGCATTGAGAAATTTTATAGCTGTCCGTATTCACACTTTGCATCGTACGGCTTGAAGCTAAAGGAACGCACCGAATTTAAACTGGAATCGTTTGCGATGGGTGATTTATTCCACGAGGCGATTCGTACGATTTTATCGGAAAAAGAGCCGACAATTGTGCTCGATACGTATGTGGCGTGCTACAAAAAAGCCGATGCTACGATTTCAACATTAGTAGATTACTTCTCGTACAATATTTTAAAAAGCAGTCACCGTTTTGAGTACATTAAAATGAAGCTTGTGAAAATTGTGGCGCGTACGATTTATGCGTTAGTCAACCAAAGCGAGCTGTCAAAATTCAAGGCCATTGCGCATGAAAAGCCGTTTGGCAAGCGCGATGATAAAAATACCGAAGAGGATGACCGCAATCCACTTGATGCGTTAAAAATTGATTTAGATGATAACCGTAAAATGTTTGTGCGCGGCCAAATTGACCGCATTGATGCGTATAAAGATGCACAAAATTTATATTTACGTGTCATTGATTATAAATCAAGTGGCCGTAAATTAGATTTCAACGAAGTGTATAACGGCATTTCGCTACAGCTATTAACGTATTTAGACGTGGCGATGCAAAACTTCCCAATCATTGCGCAGGAAGGCAAGTTTATTAAGGATTTATCGGAGCTTGAAAACATTATTGTACAAGCGGCCGGCATGTTCTATTTACATGTGCATAATCCGCTGATCCCAACGGAGGATTACGAGCAGCTCGACAAGGTAGAAAGCTTACGTCAAGAAAAGTTCAAACTAAGTGGCTATATGTTAAAAGATGTCGAAGTGGCAAATTTAATGGATACGTCACTTGAGCCGAGTAAGACGTCAATTATTGTGCCAGCGAAATTTAAAAGTGGTGAGGAACTAGAATTTGATAGCCGCTCATCGAAAGTGATTGAACCTGCGCAAATGGAAAATTTACAGCAATTTGTGCACCATAAATTCCGCCAGGCGGGCAATGAAATTTATAAGGGCAACACTGAAATTAAGCCGTATAGCTTAGGTAATCAAAAGGCATGTACGTTTTGTAATTTTAAATCGGTTTGTCAATTTGACGAAACCGAAACAGGCAACAGCTTCAACGAACTGAAGAAGCAAAAAGAGGAAGAACTATTCGACAATATGAAAAAGGCGGTGTGTGTACATGACGATTCCAATGAAACCGAGTGATGTGCAGTGGACCGATGTACAGTGGAAGGCGATTTACGCAGCGGGGCATGATGTATTAGTATCAGCTGCTGCGGGTTCAGGGAAAACGGCGGTATTAATCGAACGGTTAATTCAAAAGATTTTAGCACCAGAAGATGTACGAATTGATGTCGATGAATTACTCGTTGTAACGTTTACGAACGCATCGGCTGCGGAGATGCGCAATCGTATGGCGGAGGCACTCGAAAAAGCACTGTCCGAGGACCCAAGCAATGCCTTTTTACGCCGTCAGCTGAGTTTACTCAATAAGGCACAAATTTCCACGCTGCACTCGTTTTGCTTATCGATTTGTCGTGAGTATGCGTACACGATTGATTTAGATCCGGGCTTTCGTTTAGCAAGTACCGAGGAAGCGTCACTGCTGCAAGATGATGTATTAATGGACGTCTTAGAAAAGGCGTATCGCGGCGATATGGACGCGCTGTTTTCAAAAGAAGAGCTCTATGCATTAGTTGATAGCTTTGCGACGGACCGCAGTGACCAGGCGATTGAGTTTTTACTACAGGAAATGTATAAAGTGTCACGCGTGCAACCAAAGCCGTATGAATGGCTACGCGGGTTACCGGCCAAATACGATATTGATCCGAATACGCCGATTGATGATTTAGCAATTGCGCAGGAAATTCGTCCGTTTGTTGTCGCGAGCTTACAAGAAGCCGCAAGTCGTTTATATAAAGGCTGGCAAATCGTATCGGTGGAGCCGGCGCTTCAAAAGAATACGGAGCTATTTGAAGGGGAATACACGGCGGTAAAAGCAGTAGCAGATGCAATGGCACAAGGCTCGTGGCAAGAGGCCTATGAGCTAATGCCAGCGATTGAATTCGGTCGCATTAAAGCTGTGACGAAAAAAGATACCGAACAAGACCGTGTGCAATACGCGATTGCGAAAGACCACCGCGACCAGGCAAAAGCAATGATTACCGCACTTAGAGAAACGTTTTTTGCCCGTCATCCAAAGCTGTACGTGCAGGAAATGGCGGCAACAAAGCCGATTTTAGAAACGTTAGTGAAGCTGACGATTGAATATAGCGAGGCATTTAAAAAGGCTAAGCAGGAGCGCGGCTTACTTGATTTCTCGGATTTAGAGCATTATGCACTTGAAATTTTAACCGCTCGTGATACGGATACAACACCACCGACACCGTCTGACGTGGCACTAGGCTTTAAGAAACGCTTTAAAGAAGTCCTTGTTGATGAGTATCAGGATGTAAATTTTTTACAAGAAACCATTCTACAGCTTGTAAAAAGCGGCGATGAGGCAAGTGGCAATATGTTCATGGTTGGTGACGTAAAACAATCCATATACGCGTTTCGACTGGCAGAGCCACGCTTATTCCTTGATAAATACAAGCGTTTTGACACGGATCCAACAGATAACGGCATGAAGATTGATTTAAATGCCAATTTCCGTAGTCGTTCTGAAGTATTAGAAGGCACGAACTATGTGTTTGAGCAAATTATGGATGAGGAAGTCGGCGAAATTGAATACGATGAGCAGGCAAAATTAAAATTTGGTGCAAGTTATGACAAGCAGCAAGTCCCGATTGAACTGGTGTTACTTGAAGGAGATTCAAAAACACAATTCGTACCCGGTGCCGAAGAGGATACAGAAGAAGAAAGCATTAGCGCGGCCCAGCAAGAGGCGCGTTATATTATCCAGCGTATTCGCGGCTTTGTTGAAAATGGCGGACAAGTATACAATCCGAAAACAAAGTCGATGCGCCCTGTGCAATACAAAGACATCGTTGTTCT
>SMEP01000319.1_pt1 | contig 9985 bp, 10 predicted proteins | sample 2456231 | NCBI WGS metagenome assembly SMEP01 (sample SAMN10132595, study PRJNA489261) | soil metagenome | isolation source: day1 control-silty clay loam soil ammended with raw manure from dairy cow... | place: USA | collected 2015-05-15
AGTTACAACAATTAAGCTTATTTCAACGGGTGAGATTTTGTCGAGTGAGGACCAGAAAATTAATGAATTTTTCCCGTACTTACCGACCGAAAAAGCGCACGAATTAATAGCGGTCATGCTGCCAGAATATCAGCAGTGTAGCATGACGCATCATGCATCCCCTAAGGCAAAAATGCTAATTTGGCTTCGACCACCAATTTTTGCTGCCATCGTTGCTGTCATTGGACTTTGGCAACCGATTTTCTTCGTATTTGGCGCGATTGTGTTCATGCTTACTTATATCAATCGCATTCGAGAATACCGCAATACCGCTTTTAGGTTAGAAGATACGCATGTACAGCTTCGCTCAGGTGCCTTTACGGTGGAAACACTCGTAACGAAACGGGCAAAGTTGCTTGAATTGAAATTTGAGCGCTCGTTGCTACAGCGAATGCGTGGTGTCATGAGTCTAAACGTGACAAATCGTGCACACCCGATTCGCGTAACAGCGTTATTAGATATCGAACCTTCACTACAGCCGATGATCACAACTTGGTTTGAGGCGCGCACAAAAGATGTTGCGATTGATCCACATTCACAGAACGGTTCTTTAAAGCAAGATGCAATTGTGCTATTACTTCGTGCGTTGAAGTTGAAAGCGGATAAATAACGTGCCAGCAGCATATTAAATTATGCTGCTTTATTTTGTTAAAAAACATACTGTTTTCAAATTATAAATAGCCGATACAGATATGCAGATTACTGCAGCTTCGTTAGAAGAAACGCTATTTTCGTTCATAAGTTATATAGGATTTTTCAGAGGCAGCTAGACCGTGCTATTCGAATTGTTTAATCCAATTCCGAACAACAGATTCGTTCGCGTGAATAGATTTTGCGATTTCTTCAACGCTTTCAGAACCATTTTGATATCTCGTAATAGCCTCTAGTTCTTGATCAGTTGTAAATTTAGTCATAAAAAAACTGCACCTCATTGTTAGATGTGTCTAACAATTGGGGTGCAGTTCAATTTTTATTTGGGAACGTTATTTAAGGTTGTTATGTATACTTTATTAGTTTTAATTCCTTCTCTACAGAATTTATTTTTCTCCAATGTACCTTATATTCCAAAGAATCTGGTTCACATTTACCTAATTCAATGAACGCATCTATTAAAGATTTTTTTGCTTCCGTTTCATTATCATTTTGAGTAAATTCTCTATACATAGAGAGATTTTCTTTAAAATTTCTTCTAGCTTCTGTAAGAGAATAATCCCCATTTGGACCACCAAAAATTTCAGTTGCATTTGAGTCGCCTTGTCCGTCATCTTCCCAATCGCATAGTTCACATATTTCATAACTCCTAAGCTCTTGTAATGTTAGAAAGCCACAACAAGGACATTTTTCACGTTGCATTAAAAAACCTCCTTCATTTTACTAAGTCATTTTAATACTATCAAAATGTTTCAAATTTTGATCGCTTATCATAAGTTCAAAAAGCGTCTAGCTTCCTCTTTCAGTTTTGCTTTAACATCTTCTTTGGTAAAATCTAAAGGAGCTGTATCGTAGTTCAAACGATCCAGCATCTCGCTCATGTTGTACCACTCTATTAAGTCCTCAGGATATTGTAAATTGACTACAATCCCAAAAATTTCTTGTGCTAAATGAAATAGTTCCGTTTCATTTTCTTTCCTTAAAATTTCGGTTGCCAAAAGAGCGATATAGGCTCTTGAACTTGGCTCAATCACTGGAAGTTCTATTTGTAACTCGTTTAACGCTTTTTTAAAGTAATCTTCTACTTCGAACAAGTTATGATTCGGTGCCAATGAAGCGATTATATTTAATGAATTGGAAGATACATTATTTTGCAGTAATGTATGTGACCACATAATATAATCTTCCACCGCAACGGTTCCTTTATGTATTTTATAAACTAATGTATGGCCATCCAAAAGCTCACCTCGAAATTAAGTATTTTCAAACGCCCCGATTTCTTTTATTAATCATTTAGTAATCGTTAAATACCATAGTGAACCATATAACACTGTGCATGTTTCGCTAGTACAATTTTTTCAGCTAATTCACTGAGCTCATCATATTGTTTCCAAGCATCACTAGATAAAACGATATCTAAAAATGTTGACAGCGATACTGGCGGAATAATGGTAATCCCGTGATACGCTAATCCAAAACTCGGGCAATTTAAACGATGAAAATACGTAGGCATGATGGCTAAAGGCTCGATTAAATCTAAAATGATTTCATCATCTAGTGAAATACATTGATATTTTTCAGGGGCATAACTTTCATAATCTTTATCCTGTATATTCTCAATAATGCCAAATTCATGTGTTAACGGCATTTGTAATCTCCTTTCTATTAAAAAACTTCAATCTAGTATTATGGAATTATTGTACAGTGAAATCGTATTCTTTATATAACACCCCAATAAAATCGGTTCTATATTTATACTAATATAACCTAGATGACGAAAAAAAAGTACGCGATGTCAAAAAGACACGCGTACTTTTTCATTTATTTCGAAAGTGGTCGGCTATTCTTCACAAAGAATGAACCAATCAACCCCAGAACCCCTGCTACTAATACAGCATAGAAAGCATAATGAATGCCATGAGCTAAAAATTCTGGCGGATTATTTGCTCCGAATTCCGCAATATAGTTTTTCTGCCCTGCAGTAAATAGCGTAATGGCAATCGCCGTACCTGCAGCACCTGCAACTTGATTTAACGTATTCATAGCGGCTGAACCATCCGCATAGAAGTGCTGTGGTAATTCATTCATCGCATTCGTTTGCGCCGGCATAATTGTCATCGATACCCCTAAGAAAAGGATACATAACGTAACAATCACTTGCCAAACTGGTGTCGTAGCGGAAAGTGTCACGATAAAGAGAATCGCCGCAACCGTAATCAGTATAAACCCAATACGCGTGAAGATGCGTGCACCGACTTTATCAAAGTTCGATCCAACAATCGGTGCCATCACAATATTTAAGAAGTTGGCCGGTAACATCAGTAACCCAGCAGCAATCGCTGTATAAGCTAATACACTCTTTAAGTATATTGGAATTAAAATAGCCACTGATAAAATGACAAATAATGTTGCGAACATTAACAGTGTACCAAGTGTGAACATTGGATATTTAAACACACGTAAGTTAATCATTGGCTGTTCCATTTTAAATTGTCGTACTGTGAATAATACTAGTGATAGTACACCGGCCACTAATGGTGCCCAGACCAGTACATCTGATAATGGTGATTCTGCAAGTGATGCTAAAGCATACACAATTCCACCAAACGCTACTGTTGATAACACTAGCGATAAAATATCAATTTTCGGCTTAGACATATCCGAGACATTTTCCATTTTCGGTGCACCTATTACTATTAAAATGATATTTAATGCAATCATAACCACGAAAATATAATGCCAGCTAGAAGCACTAATAATAAGACCACTTAGTGTTGGCCCCAATGCTGGTCCTGCTGTAATGACTAAACCAACAATCCCCATTACTGCTCCACGTTTTTGCATTGGGAAAACCATTAGCACAACACTAAACATTAACGGCAGGAAGATCCCCGTCCCAATTGCTTGAATTAAACGACCGATTAATAAAACCGTAAAACTTGGGGCAATCGCTGCAAGTAACGCACCTAGTGTCGAAATCACTAATGCTCCCACAACTAATTGACGCGTTGTAAACCAACGTACTAAATATGCTGATAGTGGCACTAAAATAGCTAAAACTAATAAATAACCTGTAGTCAGCCACTGTCCTGTGCTTGCATCAATAGAAAAATCCTCCATAATGTTTGTCAGTGCCATATTTAATGCCGTTTCACCAAATAAACCGATGAAAGAACCAATCATTAAAATAGCAGCCATCCATTTTGGACTTTTTACTTGTAAATGAGACTCCATATATAACTCCCTATTCATTCTATATTGACATACGTACCTGAGAATACTGTTTAAAATATTCAATCTAAAATCTAATTTTTTAGGTTTTATGAAGCTTCATAAGTCTAGGTGCTACTATACAAGAACCCCATGCTACTATCAATACTATCCAACTAAATCGCCAACCGGAAAGACACAGTTTAGACACTTTTATGTAAATATTACCCTTATTTTCCCATCCTCTATTTTTGTAACCCAGCCAATCACAAAAATTAAAACGCTTACTTTTAGATTTCAAACCCCATATATAATCATGTTTGTGCTCATAAACATATATGAGCGCTAGGTTTTAGCGTGCAATAAAAATTTGCGTTACCGATTTTATAAAACTTTCAATAGTTTAGTTGACAAATCAGCTGAAATCAGCGCAATTTATTTCACAGAAAAATTAAACTTTTGGTGTCCGGCCTGTGATTATTGAGCGAAAATGACAATTGAGAAGGACACTTTGTAAAAAAAGCCTCCTCCATTGCATCGAGCATCAACGATTTACTGCTCCAACTACTTCACCGAACGCAACACCAACAGCATAAAGACCGTAAATAACGCAATGAATGTCATATGGCGCCATTTAAACATTTCAAGCAAGCCGATAAACTCACGTGTAAACGCATTTGGCACATAGTAAAAGGCAGTTTTCGAACCAACACCATTTGCCTTTAATTTCGCTTTGCGCGCATAAAAACCCGCACGTAAAATATGATAATTGTTTGAAACGAATATACCGCGCGCTTTTTCGCCGAATCGTTCGATGATGATCTTTTTAGAAAACTGCATATTTTCTAGTGTTGTTGTCGAACGATCTTCCATCACAACAGCCTCATCTGGAATTTCCGGGTAATGCTCATGAATATATTTTTTCATGGCATATGCCTCTGCTACTTTCTCATCACTACCTTGACCACCTGACGTAATCAGCAGTGGACGGCCATGATATTTCTTGTATTGTTGGACCGCTTTGTTAATTCGACTCGCAAGTAACGGTGGTACGCGGTCACCAATTAATCCCGAACCCAACACAATAATATAATCCGGCGTATAGTGAATCGGACGCCAATTATACAGCGCTGCGTAAATCGCGGTTGCCGAATACATCATCGTAAAGTAAACAAACAGTCCAAAAATATAATAAAATGCGATTTCACTATACGCATTTTCACTAATCGTGCGCATCGAATAAATATAATAAATCAGCACAATATTTATTGCGACACCTATAAGTCCTAGAAATAAATTGGACTTTTTACGCCCTTCTTTTTCAAGCAATACCTTACTATTGAAGTATGTTAATACGGATAACGTAGCCATAACTAGCGGGATAAACGCAAAGACAAACGCATAGCTCGTTACATTTAAGACTTGCTCACTAAAGCTCGTATTAAAGAATATTTTTTCTGTATAATAAAGCAGCTCTACTAATACAATCAGCGCCAGTAAAAAAATATTAGTATACCACCGTGGCTCGATGATAAAGAGCGCAATCACGATGAAAATTAAAAACACCAAAATCCTTCCCCCTGTTCAACATCACTCTAAAATAGTATTATACAATGTCTGTTCTCGCTATAACATCAAATTATCCAGTTCTAACACTTTCTATAAATCCAAACAAAATAAGCAAACAAAACATTTCACAATGATTGTTTGCTTTTTCTTTCATCTTATTTTTTTCTACTTATCCAAAACACACCTATCATTAGGCAGCCACAAGCTGAAAAAAGCAGCGTCCACTTCATATCTTGCATCTGAAATAAATAGAATACACCTAGTTGTTTTGAAATAAAGAAATTCATTAAATAATAAATAATCGCGATCATGTAGCCGACCGTACTATTTTTTGTAAGGGCCATTACGAGTAACGCTAAGCTCCCTAAAAACAGTAGATTTATAAAACTATAAAATACATGCGTCCATAAAAATTCGCTCTCATTGTATGCGAGAATGCCTACATACAAAGCATAGAGCATTCCGACCATCAGTATAGCTGTTACGAATCTAACGAGTACAATCTTCCAATACGCCACTTGCTTCGTACAAACAACGTCTGAAATATCATTGCTAAACTCATGTATAATGATGGGCGAAATAAGCACGAAACCAAGTAACGGGAAAAAGCGCCCTAAAATTTGCATTGTCGCTGTTTCAGTAAGCTGCACAACCCCAAAAAGCAGCAGCATCACTCCGCAAAGCATCCAGGCTACAACAAACGAAAGCAGTTGAAAATAACGAATATTACGAACGGCGAGCGTGAAGTACATGTTTAATCCACTCATAAGCAGTACGCATCCCCTTTCGTTTTTGCTCATATATCCAAATCGTTATGCCAAGTAAAACAATAGCTACTATTGAATAGCTTAAACGATTTACCCATAACGCTTGCAGATGATCCATATATACTTGCGTATTGCCAATAATATTATGTCGTAACGCGATTAACCCTAAACTATAGCCACCATCCATTTGTTGCATCCCAATAGACATCGACATAAAAAATAAAGCGAATTGTAAAACGATGGCCAGAATTGTACCGGACCATTCCGTCACGAAATAACCGGAAGCGACCACAACTAAAATCGTTGGTAATAGCCATAAAAAGGCATGCTTCACAAAGGCAAAATAGTCTAGTATCTCTCCTGGATACATCGCCACCACTCGATATGTTTCATAAACAGCGAGTAATAATACCGGTAGAAAAACCATTATAACAACAGCTAAATAACGTGTTATCACCAGTCTTCTTGAAGAAATATTGCGACTATAAATAAGATCCGTTGCACCAGCTAATTGATCTTTTAACGAAAGGGCCACAATCATGAAGATTGGCAATATTAATAAAATAATCCCTGTATAATCGGCAAAGTATCTTGCGTATGCATTCGTAAATTGGTCCTCCTGCTTGATTAACTCATATTCTGCTAACGCATCTTCATAGGTTTTATCCACGAGCCCGAAATTTTCTACTAATGCATTTTTCGCATAACTTGATTTACCACCAATTAAAGCATCTGCTTGCTCCATCAACATTTCGAATGCGCCGTAATCCATATTCACGTGAACTTTTCCCATAAAATTTTTCATTTTTTCTTGCTGTTCATCTGTTAAGTGAACTTCTTTATAAAAGCTAAATGGGTATGCAATATACGTATTTTGCTCAAATTCTCGCTGCAAGCTCTCCAGCGCCATCGGAATGATGACTTCTGGCACTTTTTTGGCAGTGAACCCGTATGATTCTTCCCCCTCTTTTGGTGGTTCGACTTTCGCTACTTCCTGCCCGTATTGCGTAAAATGAAACGCAAGTAAAATGACAATGAAAATTACAAACGGTAAGCTACAAATGACTTTTTTACATTCAGCTAAAAACAATCTCATTGCCCTTGCCCCTTTTCAATATAGTACATATAGGCATCTTCCATATTCGGTGGCACTTGCTGCGTCTTAAAATTCGGCTGGTCTTCACTGATAAAGCGCACTAAAACATCTGCCCCTTGAATCAACATACTCGTTACATAGTAATTCTTTTTAAACGCTTCCAATTCTCTAGAAGGAATCAAAGCTTGATAGACCTTGCCAGCTGCAGCTTGTAATAAAGACGATACCGTGCCGTTATAGACAACACGTCCATCATGTAAAATCGCTACCCGTTGGCATGTTGCTTCGATATCGCCTACAATATGCGTAGACAGTAACACAATTCGCTCCTCTGCAATTTCTGACAGTAAATTACGGAAACGAATGCGTTCTTCTGGATCTAAGCCGGCTGTCGGTTCATCGACAATTATAACTTTCGGATCATGAAGCAATGCTTGCGCTATACCTAATCGGCGTTTCATCCCACCCGATAAGGCCTTTACCTTTTTATTTTTATGCTCGAGTAAATTGACCATTCCAAGTAAGTACTCGCTTTTTTGTTGGATCGTTTCTTTTGAAAGGCCTGATAGTAACCCTAAATACGCTAATGATTGCATTACCGTCATATTCGGATACATCGTAAAGTCTTGTGGTAAATAGCCAACTAATGAACGAATTTGCGCTGTCTCGTCTAGATTGACGCCACATATCGTCACGTGTCCGCTCTTTTTCTTTAAAAGCGTGACCAGTGTTTTCATTAACGTTGTTTTCCCTGCTCCATTTCGGCCAAGTAAGCCAAACATGCCTTTTTCAATTGTTAAGTTCACGTCTTTCAATACGTGTTTTTTTCCGTAATATTGATTTACCTGTTCCATCTCTATCTTGATTGTTTCCATTATCAACTCTCCCTTACATCGTGGGCAAAATAAAAAGCATTCTTGCCGTTACAACAAGAATACTTTTTAAATTTCAAGACTTTATCAACATATTAATAAGATTTAAACGAAGCTGTGATACAGGCACCTTTTTGACTGTTTTCATATTGAAGCGACCCACCGTGCTTTTCACATAATACTTTACTGATATAGAGTCCTAGTCCAAAATGATTTGACGATTGACCATCTTCTTTATAAAAAGGCGTCGTTGCATTTTGTAGAGCTTTCTCTGAAAACCCAAAACCATCGTCTTCTACTTTTACATAGACATATTCCGGGTCTTCAAAGAGTTGAATAGTAACTTCATTTTTGGCATATCTAAGTGCATTCGCAAAAAGGTTTTCAAACACTTGCATAAAAATTTCACAATCCATTTCAACATGCTTCATTGTCAACTGACTTTGAAGCGTTACTTCTCTACTTGTTTCTAAAGCCTGGATGATTTCTTCTACTCTTTTAATTAAATGCGCACTTGTAATTCGTTTCGGCTCAGGTGCAATTTCTTCTAGTTTTTGAATGGAACTCATGCTATCCACAAATCCCTCTAGACGGATAATTTGCTGCTCCATCAAAGCCGAAGTTGATTGAAATTTTTCTTCAGTTAACTTTGGATTTTTATAATTCGTTTGGAGAAAGGAATTATAACCTTTCAAAACAGTTAAAGGCGTGCGTAAATCATGTGCAAATACCGCATTCACACGCTTTCTTTCCTCTGCAGTGCGCCACAAAATTTGATTATTTTCATAAAGCGCTTTTCGCATTTGTTCAAACGATTGGACGAGCTTGCCCATTTCGTCTTGAACAGGATACTGTATTGTAAAATCTAAATTTTGGTGTGAAATTTTATCTGTCGCTCCGTCTAATAACAATAAGGGACGCTGAAGCTTCCAACGATAAAACAGAAATGCAGCTAGAATCATACTGGTCATAAAATAAATAGGAACGTTGATTGTTCTTGCCACTTCAAGAATGCGTAGTTTTTGTTTGTCCTGTTTCGAATAAGTAAGAGGGGCATTATAAATGATTGTCCCCTCACCTATTTGTTTTCCTTTTTCATCTGTTAAATAATAACGGTCACCGTTTTCTTCATATTTTTTGTAGATATCATTTGATTCTTTATCCAACCATAAAATTGTTATAGCCGAACATCCAGTTGCAAGTAGGATCCCTGCAATCATCGTTAGTACTGCTGCTGTTTTAATCGAAAGATGCTTTAACTTTTCCATTTATACCCGACTCCCCAAACTGTCTCAATTGGTGAAGTAATATTTAGCTTTGTAAATTTCGCTCGGATTTTACGAATATGCTCTGAAATCACCATACTGTCCCCTTCACCATCAAAACCCCATAGCTTTTCATAGATCCGTTCTTTATCAAATACTTGTCCTTTATAAGTAGCTAATAATTCAATAATTTCAAATTCCTTTTTCGTAAAATGAATCGCTGTTCCTTGGAAATAAAGTTCTTTCGCATCGTAATCAATTTCTAAATCATTTGTTAAACTTACCTTCGTCTTTCGCAAATGCCTTTCATCACGTCGTAAATGCGCTTCCACACGTGCAGTTAATTCTGCCAACGAGAACGGCTTCGTAATATAATCATCGCCGCCCACCTGCAAACCTTTTATTTTATCTGCTTCGTCCACTTTTGCTGTTACGAATAGTATCGGACAAGACACGGTATGACGAATTTTCCTGCAAACCTCTAAACCGTTCAATTCCGGCATATTGATATCCAGT
>SMEP01000323.1_pt1 | contig 9960 bp, 10 predicted proteins | sample 2456231 | NCBI WGS metagenome assembly SMEP01 (sample SAMN10132595, study PRJNA489261) | soil metagenome | isolation source: day1 control-silty clay loam soil ammended with raw manure from dairy cow... | place: USA | collected 2015-05-15
GAATATTGCCTCCGAAAAAATAATTGAAAAAGTGGAATCTACTTTAGATGACAAAAATCTAGCAGAAGTAAATTCCTATATCGAGAACGATCCGAAGCTTCAAGAAATTGTTAGCGAGGTAGCATCTACAAACCCCGATACGCTGCCCTTCCAAACGAAGGAAGAAGCAACACGTGTGTTACTCAAAAAAGTGGGCGTTAATCGGTTATTAGATATTAAAGAACAAGCGCAAAACGGGGCCATTAGTGTGGATGAGGTATTATCCGAAATTGAAGGTACACTGTCTGAAGATGAAATTTCTGCTATAAAATATGTTTTATATAAGGAATTAAACAAATTAAACTAGCCATGAAGGCAACACTTTGCTGCTAGTGGTTTTAATTTCAAAGGCCCTATTCCCTTTTAATGGAATAGAGCCTTTTTCTTATCTTTATTCTACTAATCACTTGTCGACTGTGCTAATTTCATTAAATAGTACTGTTCCTCCCGCGCCATGTGGTCAGCCATAGACGCCGAAAAGATCCCTAACACTTCCGCGCTTAACTCCATTTCTTCCAGCTCATTTAAAAACGTTTTAAATAAGCCCATCTCTACTTCAACCTCATGATTGAAGCGGTTTAAAGCCGGGAACTTCTGGATATTCGTACGTAAATAGCCCGTTAATTCGACTGCTTTCAAATGAAACTGTTCAAAGTGTTTTGTAAACGCACTGCTTTTTTCCTTTAATCTTTTTTCTACTCCATCCATTCGGTCATTTATGGCTCCTGCATGACCAGATGCATCTACCAACCAGACTAAATGATGATGTAATTCATGAAAGATTGGTGGCACTTCCCCCTGTTTGAGAAAGTTTAATATCAGCAAGTATTCTTCTAATTCGTTCACCATATGATTCAGAAAAGTAGGTGTTAGATGGATTTTCATTTCGCTTGTGATGTGGCGTTCAATAATGGATAGTTTGAAGGTTCTTAATTGTTTTACTGATTCTTCAACATTGGTAGCGAAAAGAATCGCATTGGATTCGTTAAGTGAATTTACTTGAGCAAGAAGTTGATCGAAGTGATGGATAAAGGAAGCAGCTTTAGAAATATCCTCTATTTCAGAAGGATAGAGCGAATCGTAGATAAATCGTGAATGATCTCCTAGCACCTGAAGCCAAAACTGATGTTCAAAAACAGCACTCTCCATATAATTTGCCAAGCTATTTACATCCCCTTTTTTTCCATTGGTATTCAATTTATTCGACTTGGCATTGTTTTATGAGAAAAATTCAAACCTAATACAGTTTAGACAGTTAATCAAAGAAAGAGTAATACAGATCACCTGTATACTCTTTTGTACGCAATTAGCTATTCATCATAACTAGAGCGTCGCATCCATCTTCTGAATCTTTGAGTGGGAAATTAAATAAACATGACCAAGAATATCGATTTTGTCTCCCTTTATACGTACAGCGCAATCTTTGTTTGATGCATAAATATTCATTTCTTCTGATAAGGGAGACAATTCTTCTTGAACCAGCGCCATGTTATTTTCAAGATCAAAATGAGACAGGATGGAAAAATCGTCAAGGCCGATTCCGTCGTAAACAGAGCTTGTTTCAACGTTATAGCCAAAGTTTTTCGAGCATAACCATTTAGCGGACATATTGATTGCACCCGCGCTTGCTCCCATCACAACGGCGCTGCTTTTTTTAATCCAATCCGGCAATTCATATTCCATCAAAAACTCATTTTGTTTAACGGTATTTCCACCCAATAAGAAAATGACGGAAGCCTTTTGAATTAACTTTTGGGCATCTTCCTTCTGTACCCGATAATTAATTAAATGATATTCATCAAACATAATGCCGGCCTGATCAAGCCACGAGCGTTCAGTAGCACCATTATCTTCATTAAAGAATGGATTCGAGCTAATCATAACAAGCGATTTTCTATCCGTTATATCCTCCTGTAACACCCTTCCCAGGTTGTCTGGAAAAAAATGATTAAACCACCCTAAATAATAGTGCGTTTTCATAGATACCTCCGTAGCAAATAGTTGAAGCAAAGATGGAGAACACCTATATCCATGCTCCGTTCCAAGTTTTTTTATGTTTATTTAACAATCTTATAAATACCTTTCCGATCGCGGAGTTCACATCCATTTTTCTCAAAGATCTTAATCATATGAGAATTGTTCGTGTCAGTGCTGCCGACATAATAGTTGGCCCGGAAATTCTTGAGTAAGGCGAGACTAATTTTATGGATTTTTATCCCCAGTCCTTGCCCTCTTAAACTAGGAACTACGCCGAAATAAAATAATCTTCCCTCGTCCTCTGTCCCCATTTCAATATGAGGAATACTGATCCCGATTAAAGCTTCATCCTTCGTAAAGTAATAACAATACTGGCGCCACTCCGGACCCAATTCATTTTTTATTGAAAGCATGACTTGATCAATTGGCTGCTTTATATTCTTATTGGCAGACGCGAATCGGCATAGATCATATAATTCCCCAAATTCCTGGTCATCTAGCAATCCTTCTGAAAGAGAATGCCAACAAATTTGATTATCCATTTGCGGTAAACTAGCTAGTCCCCTTGTGTACTCAACAATGCTTGAAATCTTGGAAAACCTTTTTTGGAGCAGCCAGCTTTCAAAACGTTCATCCATCAGTAAAGATAAATAGCCAATCCCGAGATGGTCCCATTCCTCCAGGATTTGTGTGAATTCATGTATGTACGCTTCTTTTGGCACATCTTCTTTTTTGATTTGATCAACGAGCCAATATTGTTGTTCGTTTTTGATAATATTAAATAAGTTCAAGTTGCTCCCCCTTAATGGCATAGGCATCCGCGCAATATAAGCAAATATTAAATTGCCTGGACGTGCATAAAGTAAGCCACAAAACGTTGATTTCACAACGTTCATGGCTATTTGATGTATAGGTCATAAAATTCAGGATTTATAAAAATCTTTTTTGTACACAACTAAAATAAATTGCGGACAGTAGTAATAGTAACCCTGCACCAATGAAAAGCCAATGTACAGAGAAAATATTTGCTAATGTCCCTGCAAGTAATGTTGATAAGCCAAATAACAGAGAAGTTAATACACCTTGTGCACTATACACTTTTATGAGTTGATCATCCGTTGCTTTTAATTGTAGCCACGTACCAAGTAGGATTCCTTTGAACTGATCAAAAACTCCGAAGAATAGACTTAATAGTAGTGCTACAATTGCCACGCGATTAAATCCAAACAAAATCATTATAATCGCCACTGCAACTGATGAAAATAGAACAATATTTTTTAAATTTTTCTCAAACACTTGCTCAAATTTAGTACAAATAAAACCTCCGATTACCAATCCAATGAAGAAGGTCGTATTAATATAACCCCACCATGCCTCAGATACATGTAGTACATCTGCGACAAAAAGATACATGATTGCCGCCACCCATACTACATTTGCAATGGATTCAAAGATAATCATGACATGAATCGTACGGAAGGAATGATTGTTCCAAATCAGTTGAAATCCTTCTGTTAACTGTTGTTTTTTAGGGATATTTCTTTTTCTTTCAAATGGCGTATGGTCAATAACAAACAACATACACAATGTAGAAAATACAAATAGTATGAACGTAATCCATATGACAATTCTGCCATTCATTGCTGCCACAAGTATCCCGCCAAGTGCCCATCCACCAAGTTGTGTCGATTCACTTATCATTGATAAAATGCCATTTGCACGTAGAAGCTGCGATTTATCCACGATTCGAGGAATAAGCGCAGTGCTAGCTGGTTGTGCAAGCCCATCTAAAAATGCGACAGCAAAGATGATGCTAAACATAAAGTATAATGACGGTGTATAAAGTGAACCTACTGCCAAAATCAACAATAAAATTGTTTTTAATGCTTGCGAAATAACAAGTAATTGTTTTAAACGGTAACGATTAAACAGTAGAGGCGCAAAAATACTACTAATCATGCGACCGGCCATATTTAAAAATGGTAATAACGCCATATAAAATGGCGATTCACTTGCCTGATATAAAATAGAAATTAACCCAACTATATAAAAAACGTCACCTAAGTTTGCAAATAACTGACTAATCCATAAAAAATGAAACGATTTTTTCATCTTCACTACCCTTTCTTGTATTAAAAATTCAAAAGGTAGTTAAAGTTACACTCGTATCTCCTCCAATTCACTTCGATATACCACTAGCTATCATTCAAATATAAGATTTTGAAACATACTATAATTATGGTTTTTTGGTAGGAAGATGAAATATTAATTTTCATTATAACAAAAAATGATTTTGCCTGTCCCAAAGACCTTGTTAAATCAGGTCCTTTTGTTAGTTTTAAAAAAGATGGATTAAATTCGCGCCCGATTGTATGATCCCCTCTTCTATTACTAAAGCTGCTCAATAGTTTACTTATTATCGAATGTTGTCATCATATCCCACGATGTTCCGTTAATACCGACTTTCACAAAGCCCTGTCTTTCATACAAACGAAGCGCAGGGTTTTTAGGATCAACGCTTAATGATAATGAAATGAAACCAGAATTCTTAGCTTTTCTTATCATCTCTTTAAGAAGCATAGTTCCTATCCCTTTACCTCTATATTCTGGTAAAAGAGCGATGCTTAGTACCGGAGTGTTTTCATCAATATATCCATATGTTTTATTTGTTTCATCAAATAAACGTATCCATATTGCTCCTACGGGGTTGTCGCTTGAGTCGGTCGCGATTAAAGCTATATCACCCTGTCTCCCCCAATTACATAAATATTTCAGTAAATCAGGCTGCTTTAAAATCTCCCTTGAAGGTTTCGCTTCTCCCTCCACAATAAAAATAGATTGATAAAGCATTTCCCATAAAAAATCATTATCTTGTTCCGTTTCTTGCCTGATCTTATATTCCACCAAGTTCGTTCCTCCTTCATTTATTTTTCAAGTGAGCTAAACAAGGAGAAGTCCAAACAGAATTAGATAAACCCCTTTTGAACAACGTACTGTTCAATTAAAGACCCCCCATTATCTTCCAGAAGAGCACTTAATTTAGGAGATTATGCCTTGTTATTTTTTAACCAATTTACCATATTATCGAGTAATTCTGTCGAATCCAAACTTACAGGATGAGAAGAAAGATTGTCTGTTATTGATATGATATTTCCTTGTATGCTCTCTGCCGTTATTAGTTGTACATAATCAGGTATAAATGAGTTTAAAGCCTTATAATAACGTTGGTGAGGCTCAACTATTTCTAAATGTTTTTCAAAATTACCTCTTTTTCTTGTAATATCATTTTTCTTACGATATTTTAAATTTTCTTGGTCAGTATATAAATAGAAATACCTATCTGGAAATCTTATTCTGCCTTCTTTAATTTCATTTCGATAAAACCCAGCTATAAAGTCTAAATCTTGATTATATAAATTAAAATCGTAACACCAGTTATAACTCAGCGGTTGAAAAATATCACCATCAAGAATTACGGTATCATAAGTTTTAAGTTTTTCTTGAGCAATTAGCCATCGTTCTATTTGACGTTCTAAATACCAGGATTTCGACTCTACTTTCGGGCGTTCAAATAAAAGATTTACTTCAGGAATTATGTAAGTGTTAGTTCTTTTGGCAATTTCATTAGCAGTTGTTGTTTTCCCTACTGCACTTGCTCCTTCTAAACAAATCAATGACATATTTTCACCCCTATATTCTGATCAATCCGCCTTAACGATTATTAAGACAAAAGAGATTTATATATCTCCCCTATCATACCTTCCATTTGATGAACACCCAATTCTGCATTCGTCATTATGACCGCACCTTTCTCTAAATACGGTAACGCTACCATCATACATTGAAAACCCACTCCCCAACCGAGTGATGTAATTTCTAGTTCTTTTTCTGAGCCTTCAAGAAACAATCCTAATCCAGTCCAACTTTTACCTCCTTGGGGGGTGATCATTTCTTTTGCTAAACCTTCCGAAATGCCAATTTTACTTTCTCCTTTTACAGCATTCATTAACTCAAGAACTAATTCAGCTAAATTCAAAGAAGTAGTCCATAAGCCAGAAGCCGCTGGATAAGGATATATAGGATATTTTCCATCTACTAATTCCCCGTTTTTGTTGTGACCACAAGAAAACTTTTGTTTACTCACTTCCAGCATTGTTGGGAAGTGACTATTCTCCATTCTTAATGGTTCAAATATTTGCTCTTTCATAACTTGATGAAACGGTTTTTCAGTAACATCTTCTATTAATTGCTGGATGATACAAAAACCAGCGTCCGAATAATGAAATTCACTTTCCGGTTCACACTTCACGCCAATAGGAGACTTACAATACAGAGTTTGCCCCGCTAATAATTCAACCATTGAAGGAATGCCTATTTTATCATTCAGTTCAGGAAAACTTCCTTCAGGGTCTTTAATTCCAGATTGATGACTTAGTAAGTTCCTCAATGTTACTTTTTTAATTTTAGTAAAATCATTTTCTGGTACTTTCCACGATATAAGACTTTTATTCACATCATCATCTAAACTAAGAAGTTCTTCCCCTACTAGCTTCATAGCAAGCATTGCTGTTAAGAACTTGCTAATTGAACACGCACTAAAAATAGAATCTTCTTTTACTTTTCTATTACTTTCCGCTTCTAATAAGCCGTAATTTTCTGTTCCACTTAACTCACCGCCCTCAAGCAATGTGATACTTAATCCTTGTATATTATAATGTTTCATTCTTTCTTCCATGTTTATATTCTTTATTTTCACAATTATCCCCCTTGGAAGTATATTCAAATTAATTATAACCGAATGTACGTTCCCTTGTAACTAATTATTTAATTTCCCAACTAGGTCGATTGATTATGCTATATTTAGCAGGTACGAAGCGTACATTTGCGACGAAAGTGGACAAACTAAAATTTAATACAGTGCAATCGATTTACCATTGTGTATTGAAAGGTAGGAATCATAAATGAGCAATTCAATTGCGATTCAAATTGAGCAAGTTTCGAAAAGCTTCGGAGAAAAAGTCGTGTTACAGGATTTAAATTATGAGATACAGGAAGGACGAATTTACGGGTTTATCGGACCTTCTGGCTCGGGCAAAACAACACTTATTAAAATGATCGTTGGGATGGATGTTCCCGATCAAGGGGCCGTTATGCTATTAGGTGAAAAAATGCCGAATCTACCTGTTCTACAAAAGGTCGGCTATATGGCACAATCGGATGCCTTATATACAGCACTGACAGGAAAAGAAAATTTGGCGTTTTTTGCATCGATTTTTCATTTAACAAAGGCCGAAAAGCAAAAGCGAATTCAGTACGCAGCAAAGCTTGTGAATTTAAGCGATGATTTAAATAAAAGAGTAAGCACGTATTCAGGTGGAATGAAACGACGCTTATCGTTAGCCATTGCCATCATTCAAAATCCACAAATTATCATATTAGATGAGCCGACTGTCGGCATCGATCCCGCTTTACGGGTAAGCATTTGGAATGAGCTATTAAGACTGAAAAATGAAGAAGGTAAAACGATACTTATCACAACCCATGTGATGGATGAGGCGGAGCACTGTGATGAAATTGCGATGCTACGCGATGGGGTGTTTATCGCAACCGGGTCACCTAATCAATTGAAAGAAAAGTACGGTGCCAGCAATTTAAATGACGTGTTTTTACAAGCAGGAGGAGACCTTTTATGAGAATATTAGCTCTTGTAAAAAGAATTTTGCTTCAAATCCGAAGAGATACGCGTACGCTCGCCTTACTTTTTGTCGCGCCAATATTAGTGCTAACATTAATGAATCTCGTATTTAACGGAAATACAGTGACACCAGAACTAGGCATTCATGCAGGCAATGAACAGCTCGTGGAGAAGTTAAAGGAAACCGATATTGTGGTTCATCCGTATGCAGATGAATTAGATGTGAATATGTACATAGTAGAAGACGATTTAGATGGCTTTTTACAAATTGATGGTACAAATACGGTGTTAACTTTACGAAATGATGACCCCTCAATTGCAAAAAGCTTGGAAATGAAAGTAAAACAAGCGCTCCAGCAACAATTTGCGCCTGCGCCAATGCAGCAGACTACTCCCCTGTCTGCAATCGAAACGGCGTATGTGTATGGTGATCGTGAAACGGTACTTTTTGATACATTTAGTCCGATTTTAGTCGGCTTCTTTGTGTTCTTATTTGTATTTTTAATTGCAGGTATTGGCTTATTAAATGAACGAACAACAGGTACGCTTGAACGATTACTTGCGACGCCTATTAAACGAGGCGAGATTGTAACGGGTTATATGATCGCTTACGGAATATTAGCAGTCATTCAGACGGTTATTGTTGTTGTATTTGCTGTCAATGTCCTTGATATCGTACTCGTCGGATCCATCTGGCATGTCATACTCATTAATATCGTGCTAGCGCTTGTTGCATTGTCGCTAGGGATATTATTATCTACATTTGCAAGTTCAGAATTTCAAATGGTTCAGTTTATACCGCTTATTATTGTGCCGCAAATCTTCTTTTCAGGAATTTTCTCGATTGAAGGGATGGCCGAGGGGTTACAAGTTTTAGCAAAATTCATGCCGTTGTATTATGCCGCGCATGCATTAAAAGGTGTTATGTACAAAGGCGTTGGCTTAAGTGAAATCAGCATGGATTTATATATCCTGTTAGCTTTTGCTGTTGTTTTTATCACATTGAATATGTCTGCTTTGAAAAAGTATCGAAAATTGTGATGGATCGTTCCATCGATTTTCTACAAACAATAAACCTTTCTCGCGTTTTGAGAAAGGTTTATTTTATATATTGCACTTAGCGGACTTTGTCAGGTTATTTACTATCTTCAGGCGTAATGTACGGCATCCCTAGCAAACGTCGCATTTCTTGACTTACCCAATTCCGGAGTGCGATATTCCCGTAACGACGCGTCTCAACACGACCACGATATAAAATCTGATATTCAGTTGCGAATTCATCCGTACTTAATTTGTCGATTTTGCACCCTAATTTATATAAGAAGTCGCGCACTTCCTTTTGTTCTTTAAACACCTGATTAATTTTTTCGTCGTACCATTCTTCTAGGACTGAATGCATTTTTAGCCCACCCAAATGCTTACGATCACGCTCGAGTGTACGTAAAGTGACTTCTAATATAATGTAATTATGTATTTTATCACTTTGCTCCATTAAGGCTGGTATCATCTTAATCGCCACTTTCTTTTAGTGAAAATTATAGAACATTTGTTCTTATTTATCAATTAAAAAAGCCCATAATAATTGGGCTTTTGACTCATTTAAATAAACCGTGTTACATCAATCTCTCCATAATGACGATGCCTAATTAAGTTACAGACTAGTGATTATTTATTATGTCTCCGCTTATAATTGATCACCATTACCTTCACACATTGCCCAAACAAAATCGAGCCAATAATCGTAATCAACACGACAAGGCCTATCCATAACGCATGTTTAAAAACGAGCAATGGAAAAAAAACAATTGCAAACACGATGTACCCTAGTACTGTATACATAACATTTTCTCTCATCGCTTTTCTCCTTTTTGCTAACTGTAGCAACTTTTAATGAATTGCCCAAAACCCCTCTTCTCCTCCAAGATTGCACATTTTCTGATGCATCTAATCAACAAATCATCATTTTTAGCTAAACAAATACGAAAGTGCACTTAAAACAAAAAAAGATGGCTCCTGTATGATACAGAAACCATCTCTTCTTGTTTTTGTTACACGATAAACGCAAAGTATAAAATGAATAATAGACAAAGCACATACATAATTGGATGCACTTCTTTCGCACGCTTTTGTGCGATTAAACAAATCGGATAAAGAACAAAACCTAAGCCAATCCCGATAACCACACTAGAAGTTAGCGGCATCATAATAATTGTTAAAAATGCTGGAATGACAATTTCTAACTTCGTCCA
>SMEP01001025.1_pt1 | contig 9927 bp, 10 predicted proteins | sample 2456231 | NCBI WGS metagenome assembly SMEP01 (sample SAMN10132595, study PRJNA489261) | soil metagenome | isolation source: day1 control-silty clay loam soil ammended with raw manure from dairy cow... | place: USA | collected 2015-05-15
TACAACGTGGCTCTAACGCTTTCATGCCGTAGCCCGCCAATAAATAAAGTGAATTTAATTAGAAAAGCTAACCCATGTTCTTGCTTTCCCTATATATTTCCTCAAAAAAAACTCGCAGGCATTATAGTGCTGCGAGCTGTTTATTTAGTTCTGCGAGCCTTGCTTCCATATTCTCTAGACGTGTTACCGCCTGCTTTACTGAATCTGCATGGCCTAGTGACTCTAATTTTTCTGTATCGCCTTGAAGATTGATGTAATCCATCTTCAGCTCGGCAATTTCCTGCTGTAATTGGCTCTTTGTTAACATCGATGTTTGCTCCTTTAACTAACAAAATTCATCTTTTTGTATTGTAACATAATGTGTTTAGTTTTTTCACTACATGTGCGCAAGATTATGACGAGAATATGCTAAATCGAGTAGTAAATTTTTCAAAATATCATTGTTCGTCAAAATTTCTAACGCACGCTGTTTACGGACAGCGCGTTCACGGCGCGATTCGTGCAGTAAAAGTTCCATCACCGCGTTTTGTAAAATCGATTGCTTCATTTTTCGACCGAGGCCAATATGAATAAAGCCGTTCATTTCGCGGGCAAAGGTATAGTTTAATTCTTGCTCCTGCTGGGCAGTAGTAATACAAGGGATGCCGGCTGTTGCGACTTTGTATGGTGTGTAATTGGCATTGCAAATAATTAAGTCAGCATCAGGCATGAGGTGGAGTAGGGCATCGCCGCGCTGAACGATTTCTGTATTGCGGCGGCTGAGTGCCATGAGCTTAAGGCTGTCCAAATCGTGCTTATAATCATCATCAATGGCAATCGAAATTTTTAGTGGGATATGGAGCTGCGTTAGGTGGCGTAATGTGCGGTACGTTAAATTATTAGCATCACCGTCTTCAAAAGCAACGACGATGTGGGGGAGCTCTTGTTTAATGTTGCAATCAGCCGAATCATAAATGGCCTGTGCTGTTTGTTCTAGGTTTGGTGGCACGGCAAACGCGTAGCTACCAGCGAGTTCTTGCGGTAGCGACTCTTCATGCGGCTCGCCAAAGAGTGCGATAATATTGCAATCAATGAGCTGTGCACCCATGCCGAAATCGTCGAAATGAACGATCGTTTGGCAGAAGGGGCGAATCATTTCAATTTGCTCGAGCTGTGTATCCTTGCCGTCATGGACAATTAAATCTGGCTCCAGCTCTCGAATTTTCTTTTTTAACTCTATAAAACGATCAAATAACACAATCGTTAATTTTGTCGCAGCTAACTTATCAATTAATGCTTGATTGTCGGTTTTGACAAACAAAAAGACACTTTCCTCTTGCAGTAAATTTGCTAACGTTACGGCGCGTTCGATTGGATACGTGCCCTTTGTGTCGCAGTGCTCGACAATCCAAATGATTCTTTTTTTGTGCAATATAATCCCATCCTTTCCACTATCCCTATAAAATATGGTGGAAAAACCGAAATTATGAGTAAGCGTGTTATTTTCCGTACATATACTGTGAAAAAATGAGGGATATTATATGAAAGCGATGCGTTCAGCTTTAGTAGTAGGAGCGACAGGATTGGTCGGCTCTAATTTAGTGAAACTATTGTGCGATAGCGATGAATACGTAGCGGTCAATGTCATTTCAAGAAGGCCGCTTGATTATTTTCATCCGAAATTAGTTGTGACGTTGCGTGAATTTGATCAAATTGCCGAAAGCGATATCGAATTTGCCCATGAAGTATTTTGCTGCTTAGGCACAACGATGAAAAAAGCAGGCTCAAAGGAACAATTTGAAAAAGTCGATTTTGAGTATCCGATGACGATTGCCGCACTGGCGAAACATCGGGGGATTGGGCATTTCATTGTCATTTCTGCAATGGGGGCGAATGAAAAGGCGCTCGCATATTATAGTAGGGTAAAGGGCAAGTTAGAAATGGCACTCACGAATATGGATTTCCCACAGCTGTCAATCGTCCGCCCATCGCTTATTACAGGGGAGCGCGGCGAGCATCGATTAGGCGAATCACTTGGCGCAAGGGTACTAGATGTGATTAATCCGCTACTGATTGGCCCAATGAAGAAGGTGCGCTCGATTCCAGCACAGCAAATTGCGCTGGCGATGAAGGTCATTGCACTACACGGCAAAAAGCAAAAGGTCACGATTTATAAATCCGATGAGCTACTCGCGCTGCGAATGCCGGCCACTGAGGAAGTCGAACAACAACTGGCAGATAAAGAAGTGCTGTTTAACTGGGACAAGTTAAAAGAAGAGAAACTACCACCAGTGGATGATGAGGTTGTCTTTGATCGTAGTAAAAAGAACGAAGTCGATAAACGGGACTAATTGTATTGCACAATAACAACTTCCGACGAAAGACTGAATTTTCCTTGTTCTAAGCAACTAGCTGTTATCAAAATCTGTTATTCTGATACAATAAAGGCACAATGAGTTACATGGAGGAACCACAATGAAAATTTTACTTGTCGATGGGACAATTTTTGGACGTAAAACCGGTGTTCTTTTAGAACAGGTTCAACAATATATTACAGCTTTCAATCCGGATTTAGAGATGGAAATTTTATATTTCTCAAAGTTAAAGCACCAAATTTTAGACGGTAGCGCATTAAATGACGATATGAAAATGATGATTCAAAAATTTGAAGAAGCCGATGCGTATATTTTCGCTTCACCGATTTTCCAAGCATCGATTCCAGGCGTTTTAAAAAATGCGTTTGATATGATTCCACCAAAAGCAATGCGCTACAAGCCAGCAGCGATTATCGGCAACGGTGGCACGTATCAGCACCATTTAGTATTAGAAAACCAGCTACGCCCAATCTTAGATTATTTCCGCTGCCTAGTAACACCTAACTACGTGTACACGCATGCGGATCACTTCGATAAAGACAACAACATCACAAACGAAGACGTACACAACCGTCTCCGCGAACTAGCACGCATCTTCGTGCAATACTGCGAAATGACAAAAACATTGTCGAAGCAAGCTGTAGATATTCAGTAATTAAAATAAGCCCCGAAATTCAGATTACATGAATTTCGGGGCTGTTTTTTGATAGTGATTCCCAGTTCAAGAGGTATGTTTATGCAATCTTAAAATCGAAATTTCACTCGCACGGAAGCTTGAATGGGAATTGCCCCCTGTTCAATTGGGGTTGTAACTTCCTGAGTCGTAAATTGTGCCGACCTATAAGGAACTGGCGTTACATGTTGACTCTCTTCAATAACTTCGATTGGTATGAGCTGTAGAGGTACTTGCATCGTTTCGGCCATCGATTTTGCTTTCGCCATTGCATTAACAAGTGCTAAATTTAGGGCCTGTTGATAATAGGCGTCTGAATTTTCTATTTTGAACTGGATTGCTGAAACATGATTCGCCCCATTTTGAATTGCCGTATCAATAACTGTGCCTGCTTGATTAATATCCGTTATTTTAACGGTAATCGCATTCTGCACTTCATAACCCCTAAACACTTGTCTGCCATCCATATAATCGTAAACTGGAGAAATCGTATAGCTACTTGTTTGGATCGCTTCTCTTGGAATATTTAACGCCATGAGCGACTCGATGACACGGCTCATAATGAGGGCATTTTCTTGCTGCGCGACCGAGACATCCTTTCCTTCTGTACGCACTTCTATTAGAACTTGCGCATAATCGGGCGGTGCAACAATTTCTCCATTCCCAGTCACAGTCATTTCACTTATTGTAGGAAATGGGTGAAACTTAGTTTGATGAGGATACAACGGAAATCACCTTTCGTGTAGATTTCTTTCAATATACTATGCGCTTTGTTTCTAAAATAAACATCAATACCCCTCTACCAAAAATCATGACTTCTAACCATTGTTAAAAAAATTTGGCGCATATTGATAAAAAAACGATGGGAGTTAATGCATGAGTAAGTTCAATCCAGAAAGACTCGCTGTTGAATATCGGGATGGTGTATCGACTACGGAACCAATTATTTCAAGATGTCACACACTAACTCACTCTGATATCACTGGTGAACTATTCTTAACGATAGGAACACAATTTGCGTGGGATAAAGTTAATACTGATCTAAGAGATGAAGTACTAGGCGTTTGGAAAATAGAAGGGGGGCAGCAGAGCACGACATAAATACAGCAATAAGGCGTGATGAAGTTTTCAGGCGCGAATTACCACTTGCATTAACAGCGATTCGATACGGCGATAGGTTTATATTTGCCGCCTATCCGTATTTAGACTATGCATTAATAATCGTAAACTTTATGTCCAGCTATCCTCGGTTATTTATACAGGAGAGTTGGGGTACTTTCAGCAGTTTAACCACATAATTAACATCAAGTATTTTTAAAAGAGAATCGCACTTATTTATAATACGGTTCTCCGTATTGTAGCTAAGTGCGATTTTGTTCTATACTCCATTTCCCCTCATACTAGTCAAAAGGCTCAATGATAGAGGGTTCAATTTCTTATTACTGCAATGCGTCTTTTTTAAGTTGTTTGCTTCGTAACTGTCCGCAAGCTGCATCGATATCGGTCCCGTGCTCTTGTCGGATTTTACAATTGACGCCGTTCTTTTTCAATACATCATAGAAAGCTAACACGGATGCTTGCTCGCTTCGTTGATATTGGCTATGTTCATCTACTGGGTTGTAGGGGATTAAGTTTACATACAATTGGTTCTTAATATCACTGAAAAGTTCAGCAAGCTGTTCTGCTTCCTCTTTATGATCATTGACATCTTTCAGTAAAATATATTCAATTGTAAGTCTACGATTCGTTTTTGCTAAATAATATTTCAGTGACGCCATTAATTTTTCAATTGGCATCGCACGGTTAATTTTCATAATGCGCGTTCTCAGTTCATTATTTGGTGCATGTAGAGAAATCGCTAAATTTACTGGTAATGCTGCATCCGTAAAGTCATAAATCTTATTAATAATTCCACTTGTCGATACGGTAATTCTTCTACCTGCAATCGCAAGTCCTTTATGATCCATCACGACATTTAAGAAATCTAATAAATTTGTGAAGTTATCAAATGGTTCACCAATACCCATTACGACAATGTGGCTTACTAATTCATCTTTTTCTAGTTGATCGAGATGAAGTTGAACATTCATAATCTGTTCGACGATTTCTCCAGCTGATAAATCGCGACTTTTTGCTATGATTCCACTCGCACAGAAACTACACCCAATATTACAGCCTACTTGCGTCGTAACACAAACAGATAATCCGTATTTATGTCGCATCATAACCGTTTCAATCAAGCTGCCATCCTGTAATTTAAACAAAAATTTAACCGTTCCATCTGCTGCTTCTTGCTTAATATGTTGGGTTAATGTTTGAATGACAAAGTGATCTGCCAATAATTGCACACACTCCGGATGTACATCTTTCATGTCAGAAAAATCCGTTACACGTTTTCTATAAAGTAAATCCCACACTTGCAATGCTCTAGACGGTTTGTGGCCATGTGCTAAAAGCCACTCCTTCAATTGATCTAATGTTAATCCATAAATGGATGGTTTATTCATAATATGCCTCTTTCCTTGATCTTAAAAATCATTTCATTATAATCTTTATTGTACTCTGTGAGAACGAAGTTATTATAATAAAACGATTATATATAAATTTATTTTCTTGAAACATCTTAACTCAATTATAAAGATAAAACCACCAAGGACACTGCATAACAGCATCCTAAGTGGCCAATTCAAAAACCGCACTTACTTATGGTACGGTTCGCCGTTATATAGCGGGTTAATACACAGAATACATAATTATTTAAGGTTTCACAGATTCCTATGCTATATTAAGTAAGTAGAAAAAACAGCAACACTTTTTGACACCGAATAATGGTTATTTACGATTGTGAAATCAGCATTATTGGGTGCCAAACCCATTAGAGTTCTTCAGGAACAAAGAATTCTACCGCAGCATCTCCTTGTGAGATGCTGCTTTTTTATTGTTTTTATAAAATTAATTAAGGCTATTAATTAGTACAAGATAAAAAAATGCCGAAACGTTGTTAAATCTACGTTTCGGCATTTTGAAATTCTAGTGATTCGGTAAAAGGGGTGTGAATTGCCTCCCTTTTCATTCATTATTCTTTTGATGAACCGTCATCTAAATAAACTTCACCGTCTTTATAAATCATTTGTTCTGGATAACGAAGGTTTATAACCGCGTCCTGAAGTTCTTGTGAAGGAGGACGTGTTAACAGTGACACAATGATATTCGTAGAGAAGGCAGCGATCGCACCGAAAACTCCAGCGCCTGTATCGATAATACCTAATATCGCAAAGCCACCATACTTCGCACTAAAAATGTAAAGCAGTGTCACAGTTAAACCGACAAGCATACCTGCCATCGTTCCTTTTGCATTTGCACGCTTCCACCAGACGCCGAGTACGAGTGCAGGGAAGAACGTACCGGTAGCAAGCGCAAATGCCCATGCAACAATTTGTGTAATGGCACCAGGAGGGTTTAGTGCAATAAGTCCAGCTAGTAAAGTTGCAACGACAATTGAAATACGACCTACAAGTAAGCGCTTTCGTTCAGTTGCTTGTGGATTGATGATGCGGTAATAAATATCATGTGCAAACGACGAAGAAATAGAAATCATTAAGCCACCAGCTGTCGATAGTGCAGCCGCCATTGCACCTGCAGCCACTAGTCCAATAACAAATACACCTAGATTTGCGATTTCAGGCGTAGCCATTACGACAATATCGTTAGCGATTTTAAGTTCAAGCCATTGAAGAATGCCATCACCATTCGTATCGGCGATCCCTAATTTTCCTGTATCAATCCATGACTGGGTCCATGCAGGTAATTCAGCAATTTTTTTACCAGCAACTTCCGTCATTAAAATAAAACGAGCAAAGGCTGCATAAGCAGGTGCACTAAAATATAAAAGTCCGATAAAAACTAATGCCCATGCGCCAGACCAACGAGCCGCCTTCATAGTTCCTACCGTATAAAAACGTACAATAACATGTGGAAGTCCAGCTGTACCACACATTAATGTAAACATGAGTGCTAAAAACTGCCACTTAGTTCCATTTGTAAAAGGTGCGAAGTATTCTGATATTCCAAGTTCTCGATCCAGTTCGCCCATTTTAGCTACAATTTCACCATACGAAATCCAAGGTAAAGGATTACTCGTTAAATGTAAGGACATGAAAATAACAGGTACTAAATAGGCGATAATTAAAATGATGTATTGTGCTACTTGTGTCCAAGTAATACCTTTCATCCCACCGAATGCAGCATAAAAGGCAATTAACACAACGCCGATCATGGTTCCAATTTTCGCATCAATTTCAAAAAGGCGTCCGATTACTACACCAGAACCTGATAGCTGTCCAATTGAATACGTGAAGCTTATAATAATTGTACAGATCGCAGCTATGATTAGCGCGGCCTTACTATTAAACCGGTCTCCGATAAATTCAGGTACGGTAAAGCGACCAAATTTACGAAGCTGAGGTGCAAGTAATATGGTTAAAAATAAATAACCGCCTGTCCATCCCATAATATAGGCTAATCCATCATAGCCCAGTAACATGATCGTACCAGCCATCCCGATAAAGGATGCAGCACTCATCCAGTCTGCTCCGATTGCCATCCCATTAAAAATTGGAGGGATTCCACGACCAGCAACATAGAAATCCGATGTTTGCTTAGCCGTATTATATACAGCAATCCAAATATACAAAGCAAATGTACATAATATAATCGCCAGTGATACTAGAAATTGAGTCTCCATATTCAGCCTCCCTCCATTAGTGCTCTACCATATTTTTTGAGCCTATTTCTTTATTACGTGCATCATCAATCCCATATTTTTTATCAATTTTGTCCCCGACAATCGCATTTACAAACAGTAAAACAATAAAAGTAAATAACGCTCCAATTGCCCCCATAAAATAGTGGAATGGGAATCCTAAAAACTGAAATTCATTTAATGAGTCTGCAAACGCTACCACAACATAAGACACAAGAAACCAAAGAATAAAATAAACAAGCATGTACATATTTTTCTCACGGAAATAAGCATCAGCAACTTTTTTATCAATCTTTTTCATTCGGACCACCTTTCTTCATTAATCTATCTCAGATCAAAAATGAATTGAAACGTTTCCTTTAAAGGAAGCGGGACCATAACTACCTTGACTATCATTAAAATAATTAATGCAACCACAGGAAAGGTGAGAACAATGAAACGTTTTTTTATTAGTGCATAGGCAAGACAGAAAATGGTGAATAAGATAACAAACGGCAGCAATTAAACACCTCCTATAATCTCAACGTTTTGTCTAATGTATGTTAGAAAGAATCAAGATAAAACGACTATGAAGTAAAAAAATTCCTAGTCGATTGACTGTAACAATTGGTAAAAATAAAACCACCTAAAACGATGACAATTCAACGTTTTAGGTGGTTCTTTATTGTTCTATTTCGCACTTTTGAAGCGTTATTAGGAACTTTAATTTTTGCTCAGCCATAAATAAGTCATATGTGCAGGGGAGTTCTTTACGTAAAAAAAACAACACGGCAATAAAAACCGTGTTGTTTCAATTGTTATTAAACTACTATTTTATCCTTAATACAGTCGATAATTTCCTCTGCCACATTGTGAGCAAGCTCTAGCTCTGATGTAAACCCTACGCATGAGCAGTTCATTTCGCCGAGGATGTACGTATCTTGGCCGTTTTCATCCGTATCTAAAATGAAGTCCGCTGTCCAAATAAGTGGTAAGTCATAGCCACCAAGTAGCGACATAATTTCAGGTAATTGACCTAAGAAGCCGTGTACAAGTGTTGCCCATTCTTCTGGGCTATCGTAGCGATACTGGGCACCTGAGAATAGTGTCGCGCTGAATGCATCTGCATCCGCTGCTGGCTTTTTGTGTACGACGTTAATTGGCTTATCGCGTAGCATGAATAGACGAATTTCGCCTTCTTTAATGCGCGGTAAGAAGGGCATATCGACAAGCATGCCGTTCGCACCAACGATATATTGCTCGCAGAATGTCATGAATGTAGCGAGCTCATGGTATTCCACGTGGTTATCTTTTGCTTCAGTACATTTAATTTTCGCGTCAAGTGGCACCTCAGTTACGCCTTCTTCTAATGCGTCCACTAATTGTACGCGCCAAATCCCTTCACCTGTTGATCCACGATTTTGCTTTAAAACACGTTCACCATTGACCAGTGATTTCGGGAATATTGCTTTGAATTCTTCAATTGTATAATACGCATACGTGTCTTCAGGAACTAATGACGTATGACGTAATTTTACAAGTGCATCCTTTGCACCGTAGCCAATCATTGCATCAGGGTGTGGCATGCCCACAACACCTGCTGCGCATAATTCGCGTAGCATTTCAAAATACTCCGCTTCATGCGCTAAATTACCAGGGTTAATACGTGAAACATAAGCTACCGCGTTGTCTTTTACATAGTTAAAAATTTCATCACGCTTTTCTAATTCAAAGAAAATAACTTCCGCTTCATGCTCGCGTTGTTTTAATGCATTCACCATTGGCATCGTATCTGGGCGATGTCCATCCGGGCCTTTATCGCTTCCACCTTGTACTTCAAAAAATATGACTTTTTTCATATCTAACTACTCCTTTCGAATTATGTATTACATATTTCATCATAACTTGAAAAGTAAATATAAATAACTAGAAAATGTAGCGAAATTGTTACGAACTGCTATTTAATGCGTGATATTTCTCTTTTAAAGCATAGTGGAACAGTAGAAATTAACAACATAAAATGTATAAAATTGTATATTTATAGTAATTTTAGAACTACGTAAAAATTCCGTCAATTTCAAGATTTTCGATTAAAAAACAAGAACTTTATAAATACCAAAGAAAAAACAAGTAAAATACAATTATTTTTAGTAAAATCA
>SMEP01000377.1_pt1 | contig 9909 bp, 7 predicted proteins | sample 2456231 | NCBI WGS metagenome assembly SMEP01 (sample SAMN10132595, study PRJNA489261) | soil metagenome | isolation source: day1 control-silty clay loam soil ammended with raw manure from dairy cow... | place: USA | collected 2015-05-15
GTGTAGTAGCTGCGCAAGCCGTTCGTAAGGGTGTCGGCCAGTTTGGGAGGTGGCTGGTAGCCTACTTCTGCTTTCAAGGTAGAGGCGGCTTGGCCCACTTGAACCGAGTAGTACAAAGAGTAGGTTTGAGCGGTTTCCGATGCGGGCAGTGGATCGGCGTATTGGGTCGAGCCGGCGGGCAGGGTGGCAATCAGTTTGCCATCGCGCATTACCTGGATTTCTTGCGAGGTCTCGCCTTGCAAGGTCCAGCTCAGGTCCACCATGTTCTTGTCCGCAGGCTTGTTGAATGCCAGATTGTGCACGCGGCTATCGGCTTGCAAGGCCGAGCCACGGAAGCGGTATGGCTCGCTTTGGATGCCCAGGTGTGACAGGACGGTAGGCGCAATGTCGATGACTGCGGCCAGGGTATTCATGTCGGTGCTGCTGGTGACTTGGCCGTCGATGGCGGGCAAGGAGGCCAGGGTTTTATTGGTGGCAATAAAGCTGGTCTTGTTGCGGTTGAATTGCGAGCCGGTGGTACCACCGAATTCGTCCAGGCCGTAGCTGGTGGTCAGTATCAACAACCAGTCTTCCGAAGCGTCGGCTTGTTTGCGTTTTTCGATGATGGCCAGCAACTTGTCCAGAGCGGCCAATGATTCTTGCACGGCTTGTCGATACGCTGGGCTACCCAGTCCGCCTTGGGTTGCGGCGCGGGCTGGGGCCTGGATCTGAGCCAGAATCAGGGACTTGCCTTCTTGCAGGTATTGTTGGGTTTGTTCACTGACACAGCTGTCGGAGTCCGTACAGTTGGCGGCTTCGATGATGCGGCCTTCCTGTAGGTCTTGGCTCCATAGTGTGCGGTAGTCGGCTGTGCTCAAAGCCATGGCCGCTTGTGCTGGCGTGGAGGCCAAGGCGACCAGGGTGGGGGCGTTCAGCTCGGGGCTGGCGGTGCCCACGCCACGCAGACCGTGTTGGTCTGCCCAGACGCCGGTAATCAGTGATGCCCAGCCGGGCAGCGGCAAGGTGCGCTGTTCGCTGGGGGTGCCGACATAGCCGCCGGTTTGTGCGGGGGCGATGATCAGGGATTTCAGGGCTGGATGTTGTCCTGCCTGGCGAGCTTGTAGCAGGGTTTCGTAGCTCAGGCCGTCGATAGTGACGATCAGGGCTTTTTTCCCGCCCAGGGCTTGGGGTTTGTCACCGGGTTCTACGGTGGGGTTCTCGGGATCTACGCCAGCGGTGCCAGGGCTATCGCTGCCGCTGGAGCCGCTGCCGCAGGCGCTCAGCAGCAGGGCCAGTGACAGTGAGATCCCGGCTTGCTGCATGCGGTGCAAGGCCGGGGACTTGGAAGGACGGGGGGAGAAGGTCATACAGCCACTCGTGTAGAGGATGGGGAAGGAGAGGCCAGACTGTGCGTAGGGTGGGCGGCCCAGTCGGCATCGGATCAGGACAGGGGCAGTGTAGGAAGGGCGTGTGACTGCCTTGTTAACAGATGGCCAAATCCGCCGATGATTGGATTGTCTTTTATGGGATGGGGCTGCTTGGGATGGGGGGGCAGGTGGCTGGAGGCTGGCTGGCTGCGGCTTGCCGGGTAGATGGCGGTTTAATGGATGGTTTGTTACAGGAGGCGGGGTGCGGTGTTTTTTAGGCGGATTTTTTATGTTTTAAGTGTGACGTTATGGCGGGCAGATGGGGGATGTCTGTCTGTGCTTGATGGGTGGGCGTCTCTTGCCTGGATCGCTCCAAGCGGCTCGTAGTCACTTATTGTGATGAAGGTCGGAATGACTGTTTATGCCTTCTCTCATAAATACAAATTAGATTTTGAGCGTGGGCTGGCGTTAAAAACCATCCTAAAAGATGATTCTTAAAGCCATCAAGCCAAGTAAGGGGATGGGGGGACCTGCTGGTCAGCGAGTGGAGATATAGGTCGGCCGGTTCAGCGTGGTCGACGGGGAAGCAGGGTTGGTGTGGGCAGGTTTTACGGTGTGCTAAGTGGCTGTGTCGGAAAAGCCAGCATGGTGGGGTCGGCCAGTCCTGTCAGCACTCGGACAACGGCTCGGGCCTGTTCGATTGGCGCGCTGCTGATGAAGGCGCTGCTTCCCGTTTGTGTTTGGGTGTTCAGGCAATGGGCTTGTTCCAGGCGGCGGTGTACCTGGGCGGCGACGGCAAAGGAGGGTTCCAGGATATGGAAGCGCCAGCCGCTGATGGCTTCGATGGTGGGGCGTAAAAAAGGGTAGTGTGTGCAGCCCAGCACCAGTGTATCGGCTTGGCTTTGCAGGGCGGGTGCTAAGCGTTCCTGCAGTTCGGCTTCGATCTCCGGGCCCGAAAGTTGCAGGGCTTCGACTCGGTCGGCCAGTCCAGGGCACGGGATACGGATGATTTCTATATCGTTGGCGTAGCGCTGGATCAGGTTTTGCAGTCCGCTGCTGTCCAGTGTACGGTTGGTGGCCATCAGGGCGACGCTGCGGCTGCGGCTTAAGGCAGCAGCCGGTTTGATGGCCGGTTCAATGGCGATGATGGGAATGCTCAGTTTGGCGCGCAATGTGGGGGCGGCGACCAGGGTGGCGGTATTGCAGGCAATAACCAGGGCTTTGCAGCCTTGATCTACCAGAATCTGTGCCATGCGCAGGGTACGCTCTACGATCCATTCCGGGGAGCGGTCGCCGTAAGGGGCGCATTGTGAGTCGGCCAGATACAGCAGGTTTTCCTTGGGCAGGGATTGGCGTAAGGCCTGCCAAATGGACAGGCCGCCCACGCCCGAGTCAAACAAGCCTATCGGAGCTTGAACAAGTGCAGAGGGTGTGGATGGACTCATGGCGCTGGACGATTCTTGTGGAGCAAAGCTCGTATTATGGCGCTTTTGTTGGGTTTGGAGCAGGGGCTTGAGTGGCTTGGACTTGAGGTTAAGGTATCTAGTGGAAACGAGAGTGCTTGGATGTGGGCAGCTTGAGGCAAGCCGCCCACAACGTGTTTTTAGGCCAATTGCTTTAAGACGCCGCCTACGGCATCGAACAAGGAACTGATCTGCGCGGGTGTGCTGGTGAAGGTGGGGCCAAACTGCAGGGTGTCGCCTCCGAAGCGGACGTAAAAACCTTGCTTCCACAGTTGTAGGCCCGCCTCGAAAGGACGGATGGCTGGGTCGCCATTGCGCGGTGCCAATTGGATTGCTCCAGCCAGGCCGCAATTACGAATATCGACCACGTTGGGGCTGTCGCGCAACTGGTGCAAGGTTTGCTCGAAATGTGGAGCCAGCTCGGCAGAGCGTTGCAGCAGATTGTCTTGTTCCAGCAGCTCTAGTGCGGCCAGACCGGCGGCACACGCTACCGGATGGGCGGAATAGGTATGGCCATGGCTGAATTCGACGGCGTGTAAAGGCAGGTCCTGGCCCATAAAGGTCTGATAGATTTCCTTGCTGGCAATGACGGCACCCATGGGAATGGCCCCGTTGGTCAGTTGTTTGGCCATGGTCATCAGATCAGGGGTGACGCCAAAGTATTCAGCTCCGGTGTAGGTGCCTAAGCGGCCCAGGCCGGTAATGACTTCATCAAACACCAGCAAGATGTTGTGCTGATCACAAATCTGGCGCAGGCGTTGCAGATAGCCGGTGGGAGGGACCAGCACGCCCGCCGAGCCGGAGACGGGCTCTACAAAAACAGCGGCGATGGTGCTGGCATCGTGCAGTTCGATCAGTTTAAGCAGCTCATCGGCCAGGGTAAGACCGCCGGTTTCAGGTTGGCCGTGTGTGAAGGCGCAGTCTGCTTGCAGCACGTGGGGCAAGTGGTCGGCGTCCATTAACTGGCCAAACATCTTGCGGTTGCCGCCTATGCCACCCAGGCTAGTACCGGCCACGTTCACGCCGTGGTAGCCACGGGCGCGGCCAATCAGGCGGGTTTTGGTGGCCTGACCTTTTATGCGCCAGTAAGCACGCACCATCTTGACGACGGTGTCTGTGCATTCAGAGCCGGAGTTGGTGAAAAACACATGATCCAGACCGTCGGGGGTAAGTTGGGTCAGCTTGTCGGCCAGCTGGAAGGCGGCTGGGTGGCCAAACTGAAAGGCGGGGGAGTAATCCAATTGCCCAAGCTGGCGATGCACCGCGGCCTGGATTTCATGCCGCGCATGCCCTGCACCGCACGTCCATAGTCCCGATAGGCTGTCAAAAATCTGGCGCCCATCTTGGTCGTACAGCCAATTTCCGTCTGCTTTGACGACTAGGCGCGGGTCTTGTTGGAAGTGTCGGTTCGCCGTAAAGGGCATCCAGTGGGACTGCAGCTTGAGTTCACTGGCAATCTGCTGCGGCGCAAAATAGGGTGAGTTCACGTCGATCTCCTCAAAGCGGTGAATACCCCCAGTGTAGGCAGCTAAGTTGTTGAGTAAAATACGTTTTTATTTAACTTCACTTATCGTTTTACTCACCTATATGCATCTTAAAGGCCTGTTACAGGTTTCCGATTTTGATTTGCGCCTGCTGCGTGTGTTCAGAACGGTGGCGCAAGTGGGCAGCTTTTCGGCGGCGGAAGGCGTGCTGGGGATTACGCGCTCGGCCATCAGCCTGCATATGAGTGATCTGGAAAAACGCCTGGGCGGGATACGGCTTTGCCAGCGTGGCAGGGCGGGGTTTGCCTTGACCGAAGAAGGGCGGCAAGTGTTGCGGGCCAGCGAAACCTTGATGGCGGCGGTGGAAAACTTCCGTAGCGAGGTTAATCAGCTGCATTCCAGTTTGCGGGGCGACTTGAATATAGGTTTGATGAATAGTTTGATCTCGCAACCACACATGCACATTACTTCCGCCTTGCGTACCCTGCGGCAAAACAGTGATGCGGTGCGGGTACACATCAGCATGAGTACGCCGGGGGAAATAGAGCGTGGCTTATTAGAAGGCCGTTTGCATATGGGGGTACTACCCGAAACCAATGCACTAAGTGGACTGGAGTACCGCACGTTGTATGCCGAGCCCTATTTTCTGTATTGCTCCTGGGAGCATCCTTTGTTTAGCGTGGTGCAAAAAGGGGCCGTATCGTCTGTGGATTTGCGCGCTGCGGCTGCCATTGCACCCGCATATCGGATGAGTTCGGAAGCCATTTCCCAGCATCAGGATTTGAATTGTTTGGCGACGGCCAGTGATAGGGAAGGTATCGCCTTTCTAATTTTGACAGGTGAGTACATCGGCTTCTTGCCCGAGCATGTGGCGGCCCGTTGGGTGGAAAAGGGCCAGATGATTGCGGTGGACCCGCAGCAGCGCCAGTTCACGATTCCCTTATCGCTGGCCATGCGCAAGGATCGACGCGCGCATGCGATTGTGGATTATTTCTTGAGTGCGCTGGACTCGGTTGCGCAGAATTGAAATGGCCAGCTTGTAGGCCGGCCCTGGAGCTTGTGTTTATGTAGGGCTGGCACGATGCCACAGCAAGGTGCCCATGCCCAGCTTGCCACCGACCGCCACAGGATCGCGGGTGATCAGCTCCAGGGCTCCTTCTTTGAATCGTGCCAGTCTTGGCTGGGGCACGTCCAGCCAATCGGGGTACAGGGACATGTCCACAAAATGGGTCACACATTGGGCTGCTTCATTTACCTCAAACGTACCTGCATAAGCCAGATAGCTGTCTACCAAGCTTTGGCATGGGTCTTGCACTGTTCTGTCACTGCTGCCCAGTTGAGCGGCCATGTAACCTGTTCCTGTATAAATCAACATGCCGATCGGCTTGGGCCCGAGGCCCGGATAGGCAGGCGAGCCATCCGAGGGTACAAAATCAAACGACATCAGTTTCCAGACACCAATCAGTTTGCTACGTAAGGTATGCGACATCAAAAGCTCCTGAATAGTCGGTTTTTTCTGCAATAAAGCCGTTCCATCATGGTGTTTTTATATATACGTATCAATGTATTAGCGATTTTTATTTACTATCGATCAGCCCTACGGGTCTTTATTTTTTAAGTGGCAACGGCCTGCAAAGATTGCCCAGAATTTCTAAGGCATGACTGCTCTGCTCCGTCCAGGGATGTCCAAAATTCAAACGCAAGCAATGGCTGTAGTGTTCAGTGGTGGAGAAAATGGAACCCGGTGCCAAGCTGATGCCTTGTGACAAGGCCTGGCGATGAAGGTCCAGGGTTTGGACGCTTTTTTCCAGCTCTACCCAGAGAAAGTAGCCGCCTTCAGGCCGAGTGGCTCGGGTGCCGGCGGGAAAGTAGCGGCCCAGGGCCTTGGAGAACTGTTCATACTGGTTTTTCAGCTGAGTACGCAGGCGGCGCAGGTGTTGGTCATAGGCCCCTTTTTCCAGATAGCTGGCCAAGGCCAGTTGAGTAGGAACGGGAGAGGTCAGCGTCGTGGTCAGTTTGGCTTTGGCGACTTCGCGGGTATAGCGTCCCGGCACGGCCCAACCAATTCGATAACCGGGTGCCAGGGTTTTGGAAAAAGACGAACAATGCATTACCAAACCTTGGCGGTCAAAGGCTTTGGCTGGACGGGGGCGTTCGGTATCAAAGTAAAGCTCGCCGTAGACATCGTCCTCGATCAGGGGGATTTCATGGCGGGCGAGCAGCTCGACGAGTCGTGCTTTTTTGGCGTCCGGCATTAGGCTGCCCAGCGGGTTCTGAAAATTGGTCATCAGCCAGCAGGCTTTGGGGGCATGGCGCACGATGGCCTGCTCCAAGGCATCCAGATCAATGCCCTCACGCGGGTGGGTGGGCACTTCCAGGGCCTGCAGCTTCATGCGTTCCAGCGATTGCAGCGCCGCGTAAAAGGTGGGGGACTCCACCAGCACGATATCGCCCGGCTGAGTGACGGCCGCCAGGCATAGATTCAGTGCTTCCAGAGCACCATTGGTAATCACAATATCGTTGGCATTGATGGCCATGCCTTGAGCCAGATAGCGCAAGGCAATCTGCCGACGCAAGGCGGCGTGGCCTTGGGTCAGATCATCCAGGCTGGCCAAGGGATCTTGCTGTTTCAGGCTGGCCGACAGGAAGCGTCCAAGTCGTTCCAGCGGAAAGAGCAGGGGGCTGGGAAAAGCGGACCCTAAAGGGGCGACGGAGCGCTCTGAGCTGGACTGCAAGATCGCCATGATCAGGTCGCTATTGTTGACGCTGGTGGCTTGCAAAGGGGGCTGGGAAGCCGTGTCGGCTTCCAGTGTGTGAGGGGACAGATTGGCGCAGACGTAGTAGCCCGAGCGTGGTCGGGCCTGGATCAGCCCCTGTGCTTCCAGGCGGTAGTAGGCCTGGAAAATCGTCGAGGCACTGATCTTGTGCTGGTCCATTAGCTGGCGCACAGAGGGCATGCGTTCGCCTGCGGCAACCGTGCCATCCAATATCGCTTGTGCTAGCTCTTTGGCCAGACTCTCATATAGTTTCATGGGTGGTCATAGTCAATCTGATAGGGTAAATAGTCAGAATATAGTTTTTTTATTATCTGATGGGTAGCCTTCCAAACACAAGAAAATGGCGGTCCAGGCAGCTTTTTGGAAAACTGATAGGGTTTTTGAAGCATTAACTGATTCTTGGAATGCTCTGTACCGACAGGTAGCCTTGCCGGGTGTTTTCGTCCGTGCCCTCGCGGGGTGCGGCCCTACCTAATCAGAGGAATACCATGAACCCGACGGCACTTTTGCTTGCCGCATTCATCCTGTCGATTGCGGGGCTTTTTGCCTTTATCTGGTCCTTGCGCAAGGGCCTGTTTGATGCTGACGTCAGTGGTGCACGCACTATTTTCCATAAGGGCGAAATTGGCCAGCCCGAAGAACCGTCTGCTGGCGAGGCGCAACGGCAGGCGCTCAGTCTGGCAGCTGCCGACCATTTGGTAGAGAACCATGGTCAGCAAACCAGCGTGCTGGAAATGGCCGCACGCGAACAGGCGGATCGCTCTAGCTCTTTGCCTGCTTTTCTGTTGATTGTCTGTGCGGTGGTCTGGTTGGTGGTGGCCTCCTTTGCCGGACTGATCAGCTCGTTGAAACTGCATTGGCCCGAGTTTCTGGGTGATGTGTCCTGGTTGAGTTTTGGCCGTCTGCGTACCATTCACTTGAATGGCGTGGCCTATGGCTGGGCACCGATGGGCTTGTTGGGACTGACGATCTGGATGTTGCCGCGCTTGCTGCAGACGCCGCTCTTGGGTGGCCGTTTGGTAATTGTCGGTGGCCTGGTTTGGAACGCAGCTTTGGTCGCAGGAATTGGGGCTTTGGCTATAGGCTTGAATGCCGGTATGGAATGGCTGGAAATTCCCTGGCAGATCGGCGTGCTGTTCGCCTTTGGCGGCATGATGATTGGTATGCCTCTGGCTTTGATGCTGTCGCAGCGCAAGGTCAAGCACTTGTACGTGTCAGTCTGGTATATCGGGGCGGCCTTGTTCTGGTTCCCGATTCTGTATCTGGTTGCTAAGGTTCCAGGCGTGCACTTTGGCGTGGAGCAGGCCACCATGAACTGGTGGTTTGGGCACAACGTGCTGGGTTTGTTCTACACCCCCATGTCGATTGCGGCCATTTACTACTTCCTGCCCAAGGTGATCGGACGTCCTGTCCGTTCCTACAACCTGTCTTTGCTGGGGTTCTGGACGCTGGCCTTTTTCTACGGTCAGGTCGGCGCACACCATTTGATTGGCGGTCCGATTCCTGAGTGGTTGATTACCTTGTCTATTGTGCAAAGCGTGATGATGGTGATCCCGGTTCTGGCCTTCTCGGCTAACCAGCACTTGACCCTGAAAGGTCACTTCAGTGCGCTGCGCCACTCGCCAGTTCTGCGCTTCATTGTCTTTGGCGCCATGATGTACACCGCCGCCTCCCTACAGGGCTCTGCGGAAGCTCTACGCTCGCTGAACTCCATTACACACTTCACACACTTCACGGTGGCTCACGCTCACCTGGGTATGTACGGCTTTGTGACCATGGTGATCTTTGGTGGTGTGTACTTTGCCTTGCCGCGCATTCTGAATACTGCCTGGCCCCGTCCCGCCTTGATTTCCTGGCACTTCTGGTTGGTGGTCGCTGGGTTTGCGGTTTACATGATCACGCTGAGCATTGGCGGTGTGTTGCAAGGTTTGGCTTTGTTGGACCCTGCCTTGGCTGCAAGGTCGTTCGATCGGTGGTGCCTTGATGACCTTGGGTCACCTGGTATTTGCTCTGCACGTCTTGCTGATGGTTGTGACGTCGGGTGCTTTTGCGTTGACCGAGTCTCGCTCGGAGACGGTGCGCCGTACCGCTGAGCTGGAGGTCTGAGAACATGGAAAACGAACTGAAGTTGATTGTCGGGTCCATGGTGACCCTGTCCCTGGCGACTGCCGCCATGATTGTGGTGCCCTTTTTGCAATTGAAAGATGAGCCTGCGCCCGATGGCTTGTCGCCCTATACCAGCCAGGAATTGCGTGGCCGGGCGGTGTATCGCGGTAATGGCTGCATTACCTGCCATACGCAGCAGCCCAGCACGACCGGGGCCGGTGTCGCGGATGCCAGCCGTGGTTGGGGACGCGCCTCGGTCGCGGGGGATTATCACTACGACGATCCACCTTTGTTGGGCACCATGCGCACGGGACCGGATCTGTTCAATATCGGTGTGCGTCAGCCAAGTCAGGATTGGCATTTAGGGCATTTGTACGATCCGCGAGCTTACTCGCCGGGCAGCGCCCTACCGTTTCTTGTTTGAGGCCAAAGCCCCCGGTCAGGTGCAGCCTAATGAGCAGGTTGTCAGCCTGCCGCCGGGCGTGGCACCTGCCGGCAAGGTGGTGGTTGCGCTACCAGAAGCTCTGGATCTGGTGGTGTATTTACAGTCGCTCAAGCGCGTCTATCCGATCTTGAGTGCGGATGCTGTGGAGCGTGAGGAATGAGCAAGCCAGTGCAAAGTCGTCAAAGCGAGAATGCCGATCCTCATGAGCAATACAACCCGGTGCCTCGCATCGTGATTGTGGTGATTTTGGCTTTGCTGACCTGGGCGGTGTATTACATCGTCTCGGCT
>SMEP01000325.1_pt1 | contig 9900 bp, 6 predicted proteins | sample 2456231 | NCBI WGS metagenome assembly SMEP01 (sample SAMN10132595, study PRJNA489261) | soil metagenome | isolation source: day1 control-silty clay loam soil ammended with raw manure from dairy cow... | place: USA | collected 2015-05-15
GCCAGAGAACGTATTGATCATCTGATTGATCCTGGCACGGCATTTATTGAAATTGGACAACTGGCTGCCTATCAGGTCTATCAGGACGATGTGCCTGCTGCGGGCGTGGTCGCTGGCGTTGGTCAGGTCAATGGCGTAACCTGCATGATCATTGCCAATGATGCGACTGTTAAAGGGGGCACTTATTATCCACTGACCGTAAAAAAACATTTGCGTGCTCAGGAAATTGCCGAGCAGAATCATTTGACCTGTATTTATCTGGTCGATTCTGGCGGTGCCTATTTGCCGCTACAAGATGAAGTCTTCCCGGATCGTGATCACTTCGGACGTATTTTCTATAATCAGGCGCGTATGTCGAGCCAAGGCATTGCCCAGATTGCTGTGGTGATGGGCAGTTGTACGGCGGGTGGTGCCTATGTGCCTGCCATGTCGGATGAAACTATTATTGTGCGCAATCAGGGAACCATTTTCCTCGGTGGCCCGCCACTGGTCAAAGCTGCAACCGGTGAAGTGGTTTCCAGTGAAGACCTTGGTGGTGGTGATGTGCATACCCGCCTCTCCGGTGTAGCCGATCATCTGGCTGAAAATGACCAGCATGCCCTGGAAATTGCCCGCAATATTGTGGCCAATTTAAATAAAAAACCAAATCCGTTGCCTGAACATGTGGAAGCGCCTTTGTTTGATGCTTCAGAGTTGTACGGTATCGTGCCAACAGATTCGCGTAAACCTTTTGATGTCCGTGAAGTGATTGCCCGGATTGTCGATGGTTCGCGTTTTGATGAATTCAAGGCTCGATTTGGTACTACCTTGATTACCGGATTTGCCAGCCTATACGGTATGCCAGTCGGGATTATTGCCAATAACGGCATTCTGTTTTCCGAGTCAGCACAAAAAGGTGCACATTTTATTGAGCTGTGCTGTCAGCGCAATATTCCCCTGCTATTTATCCAGAATATCACTGGCTTTATGGTTGGCCGCCAGTATGAAAATGAAGGCATTGCCAAAAATGGCGCCAAACTGGTGATGGCTGTGGCCAATGCCAATGTGCCTAAACTGACCATGGTGATTGGCGGCTCATTTGGTGCCGGCAACTATGGTATGTGTGGCCGCGCGTATTCACCACGCTTTATGTGGACTTGGCCAAACTCACGTATTTCAGTGATGGGCGGTGAACAGGCCTCCAGCGTATTGTCGACCTTAAAACGTGATCAGATTGAAGCCAAAGGCGCTAACTGGTCTGCGGAAGAAGAAGATCAGTTTAAACAGCCAATTCGTGATCAGTACGAACGCCAAGGTCATCCTTATTATGCCTCTGCACGTTTATGGGATGACGGTGTCATTGACCCTGCCCAGTCTCGTGAAGTGTTAGGTCTTAGTTTAGCTGCGGCACTGAATGCGCCAATCCAGCCGACCAAGTTTGGCGTGTTCCGCATGTAAGAGGTGAAAAAAATGACATATCAATTTTTACAGCTCGAACAGCAAAATCAAGTGGCAACAGTCTGGATTAATCGCGCTGAACTGCACAATGCCTTTAATACTCAGGTCATTGAAGAATTGTATCGCTGCTTCCAGTCTTTAAATAGCCGTGATGATGTACGTGTGGTGATTCTGGCAGGGCGCGGCAAAAGCTTTTCGGCTGGTGCCGATCTGAACTGGATGAAGCAGGCCGGTCAGGCTTCTCAAGCAGACAACGAAGCAGATGCATTAAAACTGGCGAAAATGCTGCAAAGCCTAGCGACTTTAAAGCAGCCAACCATCGCCCGGGTGCATGGCATTGCTTTTGGCGGTGGTATGGGTCTGGCATCAGCTTGTGATATTTGCGTGGCCAGCACCGATGCCAAGTTTGCCACCTCTGAAGTACGCCTAGGTCTGGCACCTTCGACCATCAGCCCGTATGTGATTCGTGCGATTGGTGCGCGTCAGGCTTCACGTTATTTCCTGACCGCCGAGCGAATTTCTGCGGAACAGGCCAAAACCATTGGACTGGCGCATGAAGTCACTCCACCGGAACAGCTCGACAGCAAAATTGATGAAATTGTGGAAGCCCTGTTACTCGGTGGCCCTGCTGCACAAAATTCCTCAAAACAACTGATTCAACTGGTCGACCAACAGGTTTTGACCGAAGATTTACTTCTTAAAACAGCACAGCATATTGCCCATATTCGCCAGGGAGATGAGGCGAAAAATGGACTGAATGCATTTTTAAACAAACAAAGCCCGGCCTGGATCAAGACCACGGCATAACAACAAGAAGGATGCTACGATGTTTGAAAAGATTTTAATTGCCAACCGTGGTGAAATTGCCTGCCGTGTGATTCGTACAGCAAAAAAACTCGGTATTGCCACCGTTGCCGTATACTCCGATGCCGATGCACAGGCACAGCATGTCAAACTGGCGGATGAAGCGATCTATATTGGTGAATCGCCAGCAGCACAAAGCTATTTACAGATCGAACGTATTATTCAGGCGGCCAAAAACACCGGTGCGCAAGCAATTCACCCAGGTTATGGCTTTTTGTCGGAAAATGACCAGTTTGCCCTGGCCTGTCAGGACAATAATATTGTCTTTATTGGCCCGCCTGTCGATGCCATTTTGGCGATGGGTCTCAAAGCCACCTCTAAAGCGTTGATGGAAAAAGCTGGTGTGCCTTTAACCCCGGGCTATCACGGTAGCAATCAGGATGCCGACTTCCTGAAACAGCAGGCTGACAGCATCGGCTATCCGGTGCTAATCAAAGCCAGTGCTGGCGGTGGCGGTAAAGGCATGCGTCTGGTCGAGCGCAGTGAAGATTTTCTGAGTTCGCTGGCTTCATGTAAAAGCGAAGCGCGTTCCAGTTTTGGCAATGAAGATGTGCTAATTGAACGCTATGTGATTCAGCCACGTCATATTGAAGTACAGGTTTTTGGCGATACCCACGGCAATTATGTGCATTTATTTGAACGTGATTGCTCGGTACAACGTCGTCATCAAAAAGTCCTTGAAGAAGCGCCTGCACCAAAAATGCCAGAAGACAAACTTGAAGCGATGCGCCAGGCCGCGATTGATGCCGCACGTGCGGTCGATTATGTCGGTGCCGGTACGGTAGAGTTTATCGTCGAGCAAGATGGTACTGCCTATTTCATGGAAATGAATACCCGTTTGCAGGTTGAGCACCCGGTCACTGAAATGATTACAGGTCAGGATCTGGTGGAATGGCAACTGCGCGTAGCTTTTGGTGAGCCTTTACCCAAACAGCAGCATGAATTACAGATCCACGGGCATGCACTGGAAGCACGTGTCTATGCCGAAGAACCAGAGAAAGGCTTTATTCCTGCGATTGGCCAGATCAGCTATTTACACTATCCAGAGCAAAATGACTGTGTACGTGTGGATAGTGGCATTGTCGAAGGTGATGAAATCAGCACCTATTATGATCCGATGATTGCCAAACTGATTGTCTGGGGCAAAAACCGCGAAGCTGCTTTAACGCAAATGCATCATGCCCTGGGCCATTTCCATGTGGATGGTTTGGGCAATAATATTGCATTCCTCGACCGTTTGGTGCTGTGTGATTCGTTTAAAAATGCCCATCTGGATACCGGCCTGATTCAACGTGAAGAAGAGTTCTTATTAAAACCTTCGACTGAGATCAATGCTGAACTGATCGTTAGTGCTGCATTCATCGAATTATTATCACGCCAAGCTCAAAACCCGGTTGCGAATAACTCAGTCTGGCAACAACACGCTTTCTGGCGCCTGAATCAGCAAAATGCATATACAGTGCAATTACAACGCAATGGCATTATGCTTAAAGTTCAGTTCAGTACGCAAGAGCAAGGTTTTATCGCCACTTATAATGGTCAGCAGATTCAGCTACAAGGTCAGTTGATTGATGCACATACTTTAGCTTTGCAACTGGCAGGCAAACAGCAAAAACTGGCCTTTAGCCAGACTGAACATGGCATTACCCTGTTCCAGAATGGTCAGACACATAAATTCGAGTCTATCCAGCCGGATTATGATCAGCATGATGATCAAGGGACAGAAAACAACCTCACTGCACCAATGCCAGGTGTGATCACGCAAGTACTGGTCGCTGCCAATGACAAGGTCAAAAAAGACGATGTCTTGATGACGCTGGAAGCGATGAAAATTGAATACTCGATTCGTGCACCACATGACGGCATCATCGCCAGTTCATATTTCCAGAAAGGTGATCAGGTCAAAGCCGGTGATGAACTGCTTGAGTTCCAGCCACTGACGGAGGATGTTGCATGACCGAATTTGTCAAAATTGTAGAAGTCGGGCCACGCGATGGCCTGCAAAATGAAAAAACGCCATTAACGCTGGATGATCGGAAAAATCTGATTCTGGATCTGATGAAAACCGGTTTACAGGCGATTGAAGTCGGTTCCTGTGTTTCAGCCAAATGGGTGCCACAAATGGCAGACAGCGATCAGCTGTTTGCCGGCTTGCCCAAAGACCCAAATATTCAGTTCAGTTTACTCACCCCAAACCTGAAGGGCTTTGAAGCAGCGCTGGCGGTGGGTTGCAAGGAAGTTGCGGTCTTTACCGCAGCGTCCGAAAGCTTTACCCGCAAAAATATCAATTGCTCGATTGATGAAAGCTTGGAGAAGTTTGCCGATGTGATGGCGGCCGCCAAAGCCAATGATATTCGGGTACGCGGTTATGTGTCCTGTATGGTGGACTGCCCTTATGAAGGTGCGATTGATCCGAAACAGGTGGTCAAAGTCACCCAACGTTTGCTGGATATGGGCTGCTATGAAGTGTCGTTGGGTGAAACCATTGGTACAGCCACACCGGATCGGGTGCAAAAAGTCTGGGATGCTTGCCTGGCTCAGATCGATACCAAGGTTTTGGCAGGTCATTTCCATAATACCTATGGCATGGCCATCGCCAATATTTACCAGTCGCTGTTACAAGGCATCCGGGTATTTGATTCATCCATTGCCGGTCTGGGTGGCTGTCCTTATGCCAAGGGTGCTTCAGGCAATGTTTCAACTGAAGACCTGTATTACCTGCTCTCGAATATGGGCTTTGAAACCGGTATTCAACTGGATGCCCTGATGCAGGCCAGCCGTAATATCAGTGAGGTGTTGCAGCGCAATAATCCCTCCAATTATGCCAATGCCTATTGGCAAAAAGCCTGTGCCTAACAATAGCAATACCCGGACACGATACAAGTCCTCAAGGATATACATCAGTAGTTTCCTGACCAAAAAGGAATCTGCAAGACAAGAATAAATCGAGGTAAAAAATGTCAAATAAAGTTTATGACAGTGCAGAGGCCGCTTTAGACGGCGTGGTTCAGAATGGACATACACTGGCAGTCGGAGGTTTTGGTTTATGCGGTATTCCGGAAGCATTGATTGCCGCATTGAAACAGACCGGTGCCAAAAATCTGACCTGTATTTCCAACAATGCCGGAGTCGATGGTTTTGGTTTGGGCGTTTTACTGGAAACCAAACAGATTCAAAAAATGATTTCATCTTATGTTGGTGAGAATAAAGAATTCGAACGTCAATACCTGAGTGGCGAACTGGAAGTCGAACTGACCCCACAAGGCACCTTGGCGGAGAAATTACGTGCTGGCGGTGCCGGTATTCCGGCTTTTTATACCGCCACCGGTGTCGGAACCGTGATTGCTGAAGGCAAGGATGTACGTGAGTTTAATGGCAAGTCTTATATTCTGGAAGAATCCTTGACTGCCGATATCGCCTTGGTCAAAGCCTATAAGGCCGATAAAGCAGGTAATCTGATTTTCCGTAAAACTGCACAAAACTTTAATCCGGTCTGCGCTATGGCTGGCAAAATCACCGTGGCTGAAGTAGAAGAAATTGTCGAGATTGGTGCGCTGGATCCCGATGACATTCATCTGCCCGGTATTTATGTGAATCGAATTGTCTTAAATACCCAACCGGAAAAACGTATTGAACAGATGACCTTAAAGGCGGAGGCTTGATCATGGCTTGGACACGTAATCAAATGGCGCAGCGCGCTGCACAAGAGCTGGAAGATGGTTTCTACGTTAACCTGGGGATTGGTTTACCAACGCTGGTTGCTAACTACATTCCAGAAAATATCAACGTCTGGCTGCAATCGGAAAATGGCTTGCTCGGTATTGGCGAATTTCCAACGGCTGAAACCGTCGATGCCGACCTGATTAATGCTGGTAAACAGACCGTGACTGCCCGTAAGGGCGCTTCTTTCTTTTCCAGTGCCGATTCCTTTGCCATGATCCGTGGCGGTCATGTCAATATCGCCATTTTAGGTGCCATGGAAGTGTCCGAAACTGGCGATCTGGCCAACTGGATGATTCCGGGCAAAAAAGTCAAAGGTATGGGCGGTGCCATGGATCTGGTCGCAGGGGTACAAAAAGTCGTGGTGTTGATGGAACACTGCGCCAAAGATGGCACGCCTAAAATTGTTGCGCAATGCAGTCTGCCCCTTACCGGACAGGCTGTGGTCAACCGGATCATTACCGATTTAGGTGTGCTGGATGTCACTCCAGATGGTATTCAACTTGTTGAGCTGGCACCAGAGGTCAGTTTTGAGGAGATTCAGAAAGTCACGGGTGTGGCTTTACAAAAAATAGCAGCTTGATTTTCCCGACCCTTAAAATGAAAAATTTTAAGGGTTTCTTTTCGACCAAAGAAAACTCTAATTTTAAAAATGAATGCAGAATAAATGGATTTTAATCATGCAAACAGAACAAAATATCTTACAACGCTTCGCCCTGCGCGTCAGTGACTGGTCAGAAAAATGGTTTCCCGATTCTTATATTTTTGCCCTGCTCGGTGTCATCATTGTCGCAATTGCCGCTATCGGAATTGGCGCGCCGGCACAGGACGTTGCCATTTCCTTTGGTGACGGGTTCTGGAGCCTGATTCCCTTTACCTTGCAGATGTGCATGCTGATCGTGGTCGGTTATGTGGTTTCGGTTTCAAAACCAATGCAGCTTCTGATCCGAAAAATGGCATGTCTGCCCCATTCAGGGCGTGGTGCGATTGTATTGGTCGCGACAGTCAGCCTGCTCATTTCCCTGATTAACTGGGCCATGAGCACAGTTCTAACTGCATTACTCGTGATTGCACTGGCACAACGTAAAGAACTTAATATGGATTACCGCGCTGCAGCCGCAGCAGCGATTATCGGGATGGGAGCCACCTGGGCACTCGGCATCAGTTCCTCTGCTGCACAATTACAGGCCAATAAAAGCAGCCTGCCTGAACCGATTTACAATCTGACCGGTGTCATTCCATTTACCGAAACGATTTTCCTGCCGCAATCCATGATCATGACGGCGGTTCTAATTATTGCCTCGATTGCCATTGCCTACTGGTCAGCGCCGAAAGGCAGTCATATTAAAACCATTGAACATTTTCCGGTTCAGATTGAAGAAGGAAAACCGGAAGAATCTTCATCAAAACGTCCGGGCGACTGGCTGGAAAACTCACCTATTTTAAGTATTCTGATTGTGGTGCTAGGTGCTGTATGGATGTTTAACGAATTTTCCGAAAGCAATCCTATTCTGGCCATCTCCAGTTTAAATACCTATAACTTTATCTTCCTGATTTTGGGTGTCGCACTACATGGCACACCACGGAATTTTCTCAATGCCGTTTCCAAGGCTGTGCCAGCAATTTCGGGTGTGCTGATCCAGTTTCCTTTATATGGCAGCATTGCCTTTATGATGACCAATGCGCTGAATTCTGCCGATCTGTCCCTATCACACTATATTGCCGAATTTTTCGTTTCGATTGCTTCACAGGAAACCTTTGCTATCGTGATGGGTCTCTATTCGGCAATCCTGGGTTTCTTCATTCCTTCCGGTGGAGGTAAATGGATTATTGAAGCCCCTTATGTAATGCAGGCTGCGCATGATCTGAAAGTGCATCTGGGCTGGTCAGTGCAGATTTATAATGCTGCCGAAGCCTTGCCTAATCTGATCAATCCTTTCTTTATGTTGCCGATGCTGGGCATCCTGAAGTTAAAGGCCAAAGATGTGATCGGTTTTACCGTGACCCAACTGGTTTTTCATATCCCGCTGGTGCTGTTTTTACTCTGGTTCCTCGGCCGAACTTTGACCTATAGTCCACCGGTCTTTTCTTAATTTAAGCCATATAAAAAGGACGAATCATTCGTCCTTTTTCATCTGGAAAATTATTTCAGCTGGCTTTCTTTTCTACAACACCCTCGCTATCCACTGCGCGTATAGTACCTGTTTCAGTATTAACCACTTCAAAAGCTACGCGGCGGTTCTGAAACTGTCCGGCAGGTGTCGCATTCGGTTCAACAGGCTGGCCCTCTCCCACGCCTACAGCTTGCAATTGCGCAGGATCAACCCCCTTTTCAATCAGATAACCCACAATTGCTTGCGCGCGTTGCACAGACAGCACTTTATTCTCGGCCTCACTTCCTTGCGCATCGGTATGTCCTTTGACCTTGAGAATAACATGCGGTGCGCGCTGCAATAATGCGGCAGCCTGATCCAGTACCGATTTATTCACTTCCGGCACGGTAGTCGATGCAGTATCAAAATTAATAATCTGCAAATTCAGTGCGGTCGCAACATCTAAGGCCTGAACATGATCAGTTTTGATACTCGCCAATGCTTGTTCTGCCTCGCTATTGGCAGCCTGAATCGCCTCACTCCTATTGACCGGCTGTTGAGTCACAACAGTGACATTTTTGGCCAGATTACGAATTTGTGTTGCCAGACGTTCTGCTTCTGCATTACTCGCTGCACGTATAGCAACCTGATTACCAATCCAGTCTAGTGAGACATTTGGCATGCCTTGAATCAGTTTCAAAACGGAAGGAATGCTATCCTGATCAATAAATTCCGAATGATAAACCTCACTGCTGAGCGCCCCACAACCAATATTATAATTAAAGATCTGTTTAATCTCGGTTTGCAAAATTTGCATATATTGGGGATTATTCAGCTGTAACTGACAACTGATAATTTCACCATTAGTGCCGGTACTCAACTGTAAAGAAGCCGGTTGGGCTGCGGCAATTTCACGGGTCGTTTGGGTGTTTGCCGAATCCTCAGCATCATCCTGCATACAGCTACGAACAAAAAACAGGATTAAAGCTGCCAGAATCAGAAAAATAATAAACGGCCATAAAAAGCCGGTTTTTTTCTGTTGCTGTACCACAACAGTATATTCTGGTTCTAGTTCAGGCGCCTGATTCAAATGCTGCCCTGCCAATGGAGAAACACCTAATGCCGCTAAAATTGATCCGGCCCAAACAGGTAATGCACGCTGGATCGAGTCGGCGTGGGTTTCCAGCAAATGACTAATCGCTTCTGGACTTGAAGCACCGGCTTCGGTCTGTAAAAAATTGAGGGTCGGTACAATGGCCCGATTCAGGGTCTGCTCTATTTGATCTTGTGGCGCGCTCTGATCAAGTTGATCCAGAAACTGCTGCTTGAGTGCCGAATTTCCATTAAACAGTTCATGGATTTTTGGATTGAGTTGCTGGCTTAAACTTTCAATCCATGCAGGACGTGCACGCAATATACTTAAGAATATGGGATAGAACTGACTCAGTGCCTGATCTTTGGCAAATAGATGTTCGGTTTCACCTTGTAGCACAATCGCTGTAACATCGCTTTTTAAGCGTTCCATCAGATCTACATTCATATTGTCACCATTCTTTTGATTTTTCTAATGTTTAATATTCAATCAGTGTAACGATGCCAGTTTTTTGAAAATGTAAATAATTGTATGAATATCATAAAGTTTCACTGTTTTTGTTGAGTACTCATTTTACTGACACAGAATTCAAAAACAAAAAAAGCCAGCCGAAGCTGACTTTTATAAAAGCTGGATCTATTAAGCGAGGAACGTTTTTAAAACTTTAGCTCGCACTTTTTGATTGATCAGCGG
>SMEP01000601.1_pt1 | contig 9837 bp, 8 predicted proteins | sample 2456231 | NCBI WGS metagenome assembly SMEP01 (sample SAMN10132595, study PRJNA489261) | soil metagenome | isolation source: day1 control-silty clay loam soil ammended with raw manure from dairy cow... | place: USA | collected 2015-05-15
TTCTTTATTGCCGCAGCCGAACTGGCTCGCGTTATCTTGATCGCCCGCAACAAGCGCAATTATGGCATTCCGCTTGCACTGCTGGCTTTGGGACTTAGCCACAGCCTATTCATGTACAGCCTGATGCAGGGCCAAGATCCCATGCCCTATTTCTACAGCGGCTTCTGGACCATGGGGCTGATCACCTTGTTGATTGCTCGCCGCATCATTCCTTTCTTTGCCATGCGTGCCCTGCCCGGCGTGAGCCTACCCGCACAAACACGCAGCGGTCATTGGCAAATGGGGCTCAGTGCCGTCGCTATTGTTCTCTCACTGACAACCTGGCGTCTACCCTTGGCAATCACCCTGGCCGCTTTGGGCTTAATCGCCTGCTTCCAATGGATTCGTTGGCAGCCCTGGGCCAGCCGCACGACCCCGCTTTTGTGGATTCTGTATCTGGGCTATATCGGTCTGGCCATCGGCCTGCTCAGTGCCGCCGCCTATGAGGCTGGCTGGATTCTGCGCGCAGCGTGGCCTGTACACATCGTAGGCCTGGCCGGGTTCAGCATCATGATTATCGGCATGCTGACACGCACGGCCTTGGGCCATTTGGGACGCCCCTTGCGTGCCACACCCAAAGTGGTGCTGGGCTATGCACTGTTGATTGCCGCCTGTGTATTGCGCTTGCTGGCTTTGATTCCCAGCAGTTGGAGCCTGCCACTGCTGCATGTCGCTGGCTTGTGCTGGATTCTGGCCATGCTTAATTACCTGCATCAGTTTGCCCCCCTGCTCATTCGCCCCAGAATGAACTGATCGCAGCATCGGCGCCACACTTTAAAACACAAAGTCCCTGACGCCGTTTATCTTTATTTTCTGCCTGTCAGTGCCTGCTTATACTAAGCAGGCACGTTGGTGATACCCCCAGTCGCCAACGCGGGACGGATCGTTCTGATCCTTACTAATCCGCACACTCTCCCCCATGCCTGCTGCCCTCTTGGCCTGCGCCACCCTAAAACGCATTCTGTTTATCGGACTGTGCGCCCTGTTCTTGCCGCTCCCAGTGCTCGCCGCCGATGCCTGCCAGGGCAGCCGAGACCTGGTCGTCGTCGGCCATATGGATGACGACTTATTGTTCATGAACCCGGACTTGCTCAGCACTATTCAGGCGGGCTCCTGCATGCAGGTTCTGTACCTGACCGCCAGTGAGCGCAAAGGGGGACTGGAGTATATGTATACCCGCGAACGCGGCGTCCGCGCGGCCTATGCCTATATGGCGGGGCAGGTCAATGAATGGCAGCAGGCTCGTTTGATGGTGGGCAGCGCCTCTGTCGTCCAATTTACGCTACGCGCCAGACCGGGTATTCAGCTTAGCCACTTACGTTTGCAAGATCCGTGGCTAGGTCCCGGCTGGGGTAGCCTGACTCCTTTGAGTCGCGCCGAGTCCGTCCCTGGCCAAGTGGTCCACACCTTGGATAGCCCCCAGCAAAGCCTGAACCGGGAGCAGTTGGTTCAGACCCTGGCCGCCTTGATACGGCTTTATCGCCCTACCAGCATTCGCTACCTGGATGACACCAATCCGACTCCCTACACCCAGTTGTGTTGGCGTTGCACCGGGCATGGGCACCCGGACCATATCGCTAGTGCCCGTCTGGTTCGGGAGGCCATGTTGGCTGCTCCTGGCAATTACGCACAAATTGGCTATATGGATTATCCAATTCAAGAACAGTCCCGCAATCTGACCTTGAGTGAAATTCACAGTAAAACCGAGATTTTCCGGCGCTATGCCTGGCACGATCAACATGCCTGCAAAGGCCCGGCCATCTGCCAGGAACCTGCAGGCCCTGCCGCCGCCTGGGTGCAACGCAGCTACTACACGAGCCGCGCGGACTATCCGGCCAGCCTCTTGAGCGATAACGCTGGCAGGCTCAGTTTTTTTGCCTCCGGCGAGCAAAACGACGCCATCAACCAGTGGGACGTTGACGAACAGCGCTGGACCACATTAGGTGGCCGCACGGCCGAGGCCCTGAGCGCTTTTCAATACCCCGATGGCAGCCCCGGCCTCTTCGCCCGTGATGCCACCGGCCAGGTTTGGGTCAGTCGATCACCCGACGAAGATGGATGGCTGGCCTGGCAGAAAGTACCCGGCACCCGTGTTTTACATACCCCGCTTGTGAGTCGTCATGCCAGTCAGGCGATTGCCATGGGAACTGATGGTCATTTTTACTGGAGCGCCGCCCGTCAGCCCGATTACGGCTGGAGCCCGTGGCAGGCTTTGCCCACACTGGCGCAGGCGGCCTATCCCGCTACGCTCAGCGTAGACACTCAAGGACGCGCCCATGTGTTTGCCAGCAATCAAGGGGGGCAACTGTTCCAGACGTTTCAGCAGGCCGACTCACAATGGCAACCCTGGCAAGCTGTGCCCACCCCTCTCATCAGTGGAGGACTGGCTTCTATCGTGAATGCGCAAGGCGGCATTGAGCTATATATGCGTGACCGCCAAAGCCAGCACCTGCTGCGTCTGGCACAAAACCCCGGCAATCAGCATTGGTCCCACCCACAGGATCTGGGCCTAAGTTATATAGGCACTCCCGCACTGAGCCTGGGCGAACAAGAACAAGTCGTCGTGGCCATTCAGAAAGGCCCAGGCGGAGCCATTGTGCTGCTCGATAAAGATCAAGTTTATGAAGTAGAAAAGCAATCAGCCTCCCAGCCTGCCCTTTATAAGCTGGGCGATACGCTGTATCTGGCCAATCGCCCTATCGGCCCCAAACAGCACTATCGACTGCTGGAGCGTCGCCACGGCAAGTGGATACAAGTGGCTCTTACCCAGGCGCCTCCACCTGGAGGAGGGCAATCTTTTAGCGATGCACCCGCCTTCATCACCCAACCCTATGTGCAGCCTTGACACCCGAGCCCCTTTTTAAACGTAACAAAGTACATGGATGCCGCCCGGCTAGCAGAGGCTGGGCCACGCCAAGAAGCGTATCCAGTTCCTGATCCCGCCCCCGACTCTGGCCCGAGAATGCCAACCCTGGCCGTATTATCTTTTTGCAATTGCGTGCGTTTGCCTTCTCAGCTCCAGTACAATCGCCCGCTAACGGCTTCCGGCTTATCGGTGCCTTACTCTTTTATTTAGCGAGTCTTCAGAGATCATGAAGCCAACTACTTTATTTGCTGCCCTGCTGGGCATAGTTATCGGCGCCGGCGGCGCCATTTATTACGCCAAAAACGTACCCACACCGGCCGCAAACAGCCCGGTCAGCGCCCCCAGCACCATCGGCTCCGCTCAAACACTGACGCTGGGCCAATCCAGCTCAGGTGAATTGACGAGCAAGAGTTTTCTGAACCTGAGCGATGGCGTACGCAGCAGCCTGTTTGATGTAAAGGCCGAAGCAGGACAGATCATCAAGATTATCGTCAGTGGTCCTCTGCGTCCGCAAATCAGCGTGCTGCGTAATGGTGAACTGGTGTCACGCACTCAGCGTTGCGAAGACTGCCCGGATAGCGAAACCAAAGGCCAGGCTACCTCCCTGGGTTTTAAAGCCGATTTCAACGACACCTATCAAGTGGTCGTCAGCGGTTTCAACACCAGCTCCTACGGTCCTTTCCAGGTCGTTGTGGACACGCTGAAAGCTTATACCGGTGAACCCCTGACTCAAGACCAGACGATTCATGACTGGGCTTTGGGCGGTCAGAAGCGCTACCGCTTGAATATCGATAAGGACGGCTTGTACAGCATTGCCATGAAGGCCGAACAAAACAGCCTGGACGCCTATCTGAAACTGATGGATCGTCGTGGCATGGAACTGGCGTCGGATGATGACAACGGTGGTGGCACTGATGCCCGCATGCAGGTTTACCTGAAGGCAGGTGAATACATTGTTCAGGCCAGCTCGGCCATGGGCGCCCAAAACTTCCAGGGCGGTTTCTCGCTGGAAATCAAACCTGAAGAAATGACAGGCGAGATTGAGCTGAAAACCGGCGACAGTCTGAGCCTGGACGGGGACGGCAAAACGGGTCTGTTCACGGGCGAGACCCAAACCTACAGCTTCACCCTGCCCGAGCCCAAGCTGGTAACGGTACAAATGGATGCCCAAGGCTTCCAGGCCACGCTGGAAGTGGACTCCAACAGCGCCAATCAATACGGCGATGAAGCGGGTCAACAACGAGTACGTAGCGTGCTGGCTGCTGGTGAGCATCAGGTGAAGATCTCCGGCTCCAATCAGGCCGGTCTGTATGTTCTGGTCGCCTCGGCCGATGACGTGCCTGCGAACGCCGGTGGCGGTGTGCTGCGCGTGGGTGAGCCCCGTCAAGCGCTGATGCTGCAAGGCATTACCAGCGACAGCTACAAGCTGACCGTGCGTCAGGCTGGCAGCTACGTCATCGACATGACATCTCCTACCTTTGACACGTACTTGACGCTACTGAAAGACGGCCAGTCCGTGGCTGAAGACGACGACAGCGGCGGCGATCTGAACGCCCGTCTGGAAGTTCAGCTGGAAGTGGGCGACTATGAAGTGAAAGCCATGTCCTTGGGCAGCTACGACCAAGACATGGAGTACGAACTGACTGCCCAACGTCGTTAAGACGATCCAAGCAGGATGAATCAAGGCTGAATGCTCTCGGGCTTTCAGCCTTTTTTCTTGTCTTGCTGCTTTTCTGCCAGCATTGAAGGCTTCAGGGTATACACCTAAACGCCGTCGGCTCTTGCTTCAAGCCGCGATAACACTGGCCTTTAGCCTTGCTTCCCCCCTCTTTTTGTCTGGCGTTTGATCTGCTTACGATTTGCTGTTGGGATTATCTTGATAATATAAATGCAAATCATTATCATTAATTTCATTATCGATGCGCTACCTTTATCAGGAGCAATGCATGCAGACACTTACCCCCCAGCCACAGCACGCTTTAATTCATCGCGACGAACTGGCCTCCTGGCGCAATTTGATCGCTCAAGGCAATCAGGCTTTTCAAGCCTGCAATTACACCGATGCCATCGCGCATTATCAGCAGGCCCGTGCCTACGTCAAACCTCTGCTGTTCAGCTCTAGCGAAGGGGCCGATGCCACCATTGCCGCCTGGGTGATTGCCCATTTGAATCTGGCCGATGCCTGCGAGCAGCTGGGTCACAGTGATGAGCAAGGTTTGCACCTGTGTACGGCTCACGAAACCCTGTGCTGCGCGGCAGCCAATACCCATTTGTCGGACGATTGGCGCATGGCGGCCTGGCAGCACAGCCGACGCACCTATGCCGAACTGGCTCGTTATGCGCGTCGCCATCCCCATCATGTCCCTACCTGCTCCGCCCTGTTCCTAGGGGCGGTAAGTCCGAAGGAACGCTCTTTTTCTCATTGAGTTCTATTCTGTCCCCCAAGTGCTGACTGCTTGGGGTTTATCGAGGAGTGCGTATTGTCTTACACCCTACCTGCCCTGCCTTATGCCTACCATGCTCTGGAACCTCATATCGACACCCAGACGATGGAGATCCACTACAGCAAGCATCATCAGACCTATATCAACAATCTGAATGCCGCACTGGAGGCTGCTGGTTTACCTAGCCCCCCTATTGATGAGCTGGTTTCCGGCCTGGATACGCTGCCCGAATCGGTGCGAGCCGTGATACGCAACAATGGCGGTGGCCATGCTAACCACAGCTTGTTCTGGACGGTGATGACACCGGATGCGGATACGTCTGTGCCTGAAGACTTGGCTCATGCCATTGATCGGGATTTGGGTGGTTTTGAGAAGTTCAAGGATGCGTTTACCAAAGCCGCTATTTCTCGTTTTGGAAGTGGCTGGGCCTGGCTCAGCGTGACACCGGAAAAAAAACTGGTGGTGGAGAGCACCGGCAATCAGGACAGCCCTTTGATGCAGGGGAATACACCCATTTTGGGACTGGATGTGTGGGAGCACGCTTACTACCTGAAATATCAGAATCGTCGGCCTGAATACATTGCAGCGTTTTTCAATGTCATTAATTGGCCCGAGGTGCTGAGACGGTATTTGGAAGCCGTTAAATAAAGGATTGTTCAGGCTCCTGTCGCTTTGCCTGCTCAGGCAGCGGCACACGACAAGGGCCGTTCCACCAAGCCTTCTTGTGCACTGACCCTCCTGAGCAGGAGGGTCTTTGTTTTTGTGGGCCAGACCTCGACGCCCCGCTCTTCCGCTGGCTCGGGTATGGCCCGATTGCGCTCTCTAGCAGCAGGCGCTAAGTTGATAATTCGCCCCCTTATTAATCGACGAACAGGTCTGCCCCATGGTAGTAAGTCTCTGCGATCGTATTCAATCCTTACGCACGCTGTTTCACTTCGATGCGGTGCAACTACTTGGTTGTGCGCCGCAAAGCCGTACCCATCTGGAACTGCATTGCGAGGGCTATAACGTCAGTTGCGCCTCTGCCTTGGGCACGGGCTTCCCACAACTTTACGCACCCGGTTTTCTATCTCTGACTGCTCGGACACCATGAATCCCCCGTTTCGCAGCACGGCCATCTACACCGATGCCTTACTACGTGGCGGTTTCCTGGATGGCATGACTGTTGAGCTTCAGCATGGCGATACCTACCTTGGAATGGCCCACTTTTCCTCTCAGCAAGCTGGACGTTTTAACCGCCATGTGCGCACGCTGGCGCTAGGTGCCAAAATACTGCTGGAAGAGGCCATGCGAAATATCGCGTCGCCCAGTGACATTGATCTGCACTTAGTACCGCAACAAACTGGCGGGCTGGCCTTGCGGGACGACATGGTGACAAACACACCTGCCTTCAGCCCCGCCCTGGCCAAAGCCCTGTCCTTCATGCGCCAGGAGACAACTACATTGCAAGCTTACTGGCTGGAAGGGAAACGTAGTTATCAACTGCAGGCACAGCGCTATCCCAAAGGCGATGTGCTGGTTCGGCTGGTTCCAGCCCCCTTGCCCGCAGCGCTAAGCGCCAAGGAGATGCAGGTATTGGGCTGGCTGATGACAGGTTATACCGACCGCGAAATCGCGGCCAACCTGTTCCTGAGCGAGCGCACCGTACATTCACACGTGACCTCACTGCACCGCAAGCTGGGCATCACCCGACGAACGGAGGCGGCCGTCAAGGCGGCCCTGAATCATTGGTATGTACCTGATGCTCATGGAGCAATCTTGGCCGCGGTGCCCGGGCTATGCCACTAATGGGGCCTGGCCCAGTCCGCCGCCAAGTCTTTCTATCCTGCTAAGAACCGATCAACGCAAAGCATCGAGTAAGACCGCTGCCTCGTCCACCCGAGCCCGCTCGGCATCCAATAGCGTGTCACCTCCCATGCCCCCCAGGAATTCACCGTAGGGGTCAGCCAGGGTCCGTACGCCAGTCAGCTCCTCGATAACGGCCTGACCGCAAAATGGCAGATAGTGGGGGCTATAGCCACCTTCCTGCACAAAAGCGATACGGCCCTCGCAGACTTCCTCGGCGCAATCGATGATCTGGCGTGCCATCTGACGGAACCCGGACGCCGTGACCATCATTCGAGCCAAGGGGTCCATCATGCTGGCATCAAAGCCCGAGCCCACAATAATCAATTGCGGTTGATAGGCTCGCAGCGCAGGCAGCACGACCTGTTCAAAGGCATAGGCATAGGCGGCGTTACCGCCACCGGGCGGCAGCGGAATGTTCAGGTTGTAACCCAGCCCCTCTCCTTCGCCGCGCTCGTCGGTGAAACCGCTATTGGCCGGAAAGCACAGATGCTGGTGTAGGGAAATCGTCAAAACCGATGGATCATTCCACCAGATGTCCTGAGTACCATTCCCGTGATGCACGTCCCAATCCACAATCGCAACACGATCCAGCCCTAGCTCCTCGCGCGCATAGGCTGCGGCTACCGAGGTATTGTTGAAAATGCAAAAACCCATTGCCCCTGCGCGAGGGGCATGGTGGCCGGGAGGGTTCACCAAGGCATAGCCATTACTGACTTCCCGACTGACCACCTGCTTGACCAGCTCAATCGCACCGCCCGCAGACAGCATGGCAATTTCCAGACCGCCATTGCCCATGGTAGTGATGCCGTCACCGGTATCGCCTCCCGTCGCTAAGGCGCTAACACGTTGCATATTGGCCAGATGCTCTGCTGTATGAACGCGCAAAATATCCTTGTCGCGGGCAGGCTTGGCCTTAATGGTCGTCAGATGATCAATCTGCCCGGACGCGCAGACCAGCTCGTGAAAACGGCGCTTCGTATCCGGGTGGGCCAAATGGTGGCCGATGGGCTGTAGGCGTGCGGCCAGATTGGCCGATGCAAGACTGCCCGTTCCGGTGTCAACCCAGCCGTAAAGTGTGTTCCAGATATACCCTGTTGCCATGTCGTCTCCTTTATTTTGGTTTGCTTGGCATAACCATGCTAGAGATCTGGACGGGTAAAAGAATCCGTAGAATTGCCGAATTTGGCGCGCAGCCTGAGCGCACTCAAGATAAAAGAGATCGAGGCCGCTTGTAAACCCAAGCGGCCTCGGTCTCCATCGTTGTTTGGCTCTATTGCTTATCCCTGTCTGCTGAGCCACGACGGATCGCCCAGCTCGGCCACATTGATTTCTTCTGCGCCGCAAGCCTGTACCAGTTCACCATCGTGACTGGCGAACAGCACAACGCGATCCTGAGACCAGATATTGAACTGCTCAGCCAGGACAGTACGAGCCTGCGTATCCAGCCCATTGCTAGGGCCATCTGCAATGACCAGGGCCGGGTCACCCAAGGCGGCAGCCGTCAGAAAGACCTTGCGGCGTGTACCGGTCGACATCTGCTCAAAGCGCTTATCCAGATGCGACTCCAGCCCCAGCCTATATGCCAGGTCCAGCACGCTATCGTCCAAGCGGGTGTTCTTCTCTGAAGCAACTTGCTCCAGCAAGCCACGCCCCGTCTGCGCCGGAAACATCAAGCAATTGTCGGGCACATAGGCCATGCGGGCTCTGGCTTGCCGGGGCGTTTGAGTCAGCGAATGCCCGTCAATCCAAACCTCGCCGGCATCCGGCGTGATAAGGCCCGCAACGATACCTAATAAGGTGGATTTGCCAGTGCTGTCTTCTTCGCATAGCGCCACGCATCCCGGCGAAAAAGTGTGGGTCAAGCCCTGGAATACGAGGTGGTCGCCATAATGCTTACTGAGATTGTCGATGCGTAGCATGCTGGAACTGAGTGATAAGGTGACGGAATTATCTGCACATTAACCTCAAAGCGCCATCCAGGAAAACCGCTGCCTGAACGCTAAGGTCGTGCAAGAAAAGAGGCTTAAGTATAGGCCCCACGGATTAAAAAAATAGTCTGAAACAAGGTGGGCTTGTTCAGGCTATCTTTCTGCTCGCACGTCCTACCCCAAAGCGGTGTCCAGCAACATCATCAGTACAAAGCCAATCATCAAACCACCCGTGGCAAAAGTTTCATGCCCTTGCCGGTGCGATTCCGGAATGATCTCGTGGCTGATCACAAACAGCATGGCGCCTGCCGCAAAGCCTAAACCAAAGGGCAAGAGCACCAGCGAACTGCTAACAGCAACGGCACCAAGCACGGCACCAATAGGCTCGACCAAACCGCTGGCCATCCCCAAAAGCACAGAAAAAGTACGGCTATAGCCCGCCGCCAACAAGGCCAAGGCCACGACCAAACCTTCGGGAACGTCTTGAATCGCAATACCGGTAGCCAGCGCATTGGCACGCACGCCTTCATTGCCTACATAGCCCACGCCAATCGCCAACCCTTCCGGAAAGTTGTGCAGGGTAATAGCAATGACAAACAGCCAGGTGCGACGCAACTTGGTGGAAGACGCACTGCCGGGGCCTTCACGCCCCTTGATAAAGTGCTCGTGGGGCAAGATACGATCCAGCAGCATCAATGACGCGGCACCTAAC
>SMEP01000330.1_pt1 | contig 9813 bp, 9 predicted proteins | sample 2456231 | NCBI WGS metagenome assembly SMEP01 (sample SAMN10132595, study PRJNA489261) | soil metagenome | isolation source: day1 control-silty clay loam soil ammended with raw manure from dairy cow... | place: USA | collected 2015-05-15
GGCTAAAGTTAAGTTTTATCTCGAGCCTAAACTTAAGAAGCTTTAACTTTACCAGCTCGTAAAGTTAAAGCTTCTTAAGTTTAGGCTCAAGTTAAGTTTTATCTCGAGTTAAAAAATGCGCCTTTGGGCGCATTTTTTATATTCTAATATTGATATAAGAACTATAAGCCTTGCAGCTTCAACCGGTTGGCATGTTGGCGATACACATCGACCGGGTCAGGGGCAAAGATGCTTTTCAGGCCCAAGACCATATTGACTTCATCTAAGTGATTCCAGTTGTAGTTATCACGAATGGTTTTACCAAATTTGGCACTACAGCGAGAGACCAGACCATCATTGTCCTTGCCACCATCAATCAGCAGGCTGGTGACTTTCAAAGCAGAGTCGGGATCGAGAATGTTGGTCACTGTGCCAGTGCCGGTAAATGAATAGTTATAAATATTATTCTGTTTATAGGCACCTTCGCCACAGGTCGTGCTTGACATTCCCAGCGGATATTTCTGATTAAATTGTGCCGATCCTGCCAGTGTCAGACTGCGACCACCTGCAAGAGAATCATGCGGGAAGCTGTTTGGATCCAGTCCTTGGGCCCAGGTGATGGCTTTAGACACCAGATTAATCCCACCGACCAAAGGGCCTTGTAGTGGCGTATCTTCTGCCTGAAGAATCAGATCTGCAACTGGTGAGCCTTTATGCGGCGCACCGACCGCAGTCAGAGAGGCGACCAGTTGAGGCGCTACACCAGCGACATAACGAATCGTGGGACCACCATGAGAATGACCAATCAGATTGACTTTAGATGCGCCTGTAATCGCCCGAATTTCCTTCACTTGTTCTAAGAGTTGTTCACCACGAATTTCTGATGAGTTAAACGGTGATACTCGGGTCGCCCAGACATTGCCACCATTGCGGGCCAGATCCGGTAAAATCTGATACCAGTAATCCAGACCAAACTGATCTGTTCCGACCCGGATAAAGCCTGCCATCCCGTGTGCAAACACGATGGGATATTGGGTCTTGGCATAGTGTGAGCTGGCTTTCGCTGTGACCTGACTGGCTTGAGTGGATGCCTGAGCCGTGACACATGTGCCAGCCAGCAGCAGACTGGTGATGAATAAGCCGTATTTCATATATTTTCCTCATTTTTGTTGTTTTGACAGGATGATTCTTATCCTGCTTTGTCAAATGACCCATCCGAAACGGGCGAGTTAGGTTTTAAGTTGCTGTATTTAAAAATTATGATTGATGGATAACATTGAATGATTTATAAGCCTTGCAGTTTGAGCCGGTTGGCATGTTGGCGATAGAGTGCTATCGGGTCTTGGGCAAAAGGCCCTAAAATGCCGAAGAACTGGTTCACTTCATCGAAATGATTGTGGGCATAGTCTTGACGAATGATCTGACCATAACGTCCACTACATAAAGGTAGAGCGCCATCGTTGGCTTCACCTTTCAAGAAAGTCCCGCCTAAACTGACAATAGTCGATTCAATGATATCCAGAGGATTGGTGGTTTGCCGGTTGCCCATCCAGGAGTAATGATGAATGCCATTGGCTGTGATCTTCATGCCTTGGGTCTGACAGTCTTCAGGAATCGCAGCAGAACCGTATTTTATATTGAAGGCTCGAATGTCTTCAGGATGCATGGCACTTAAGGCCGCTGTGATATTTACCGGATATTGATTTGCTGTTACCAGATTCATGCTGTAGCCCAGAATTGTTCCAATGGCATGAATCAGCGGTTCTAGTAAAGGTGTCTGGCTGGCATTGACAAAAACAGGTGTGCCTTTCATCGCACCTGCAATTGCGGTCAGTGAAGCCACTTTGGCAGGTGCAACAGCTTCAATATATTGAATGGTTGGTCCACCTTGACTATGTCCAATCAGATTGACTTTAGCTTTACCCGTCAGTGCAAGAACTTCGTCAATTTGTAGTAACAGCTGTTCACCACGTAGTTCATTGGATGCAACCGCAGATAATTCCGCGGAAAATACACGCGCACCATGACGGGCTAAATCTTGCGGGATCTGATACCAATAATCTAAACCGATGTTATCGGTTCCAATGCGGTTAAAGCCCAGACCGAAGCCATGGACAAAGATGAGCGGATAATGGGTTTTGGCGTAGCTGGATATAGCGAATTTGGGTGTATATTCAATCAATGGACTCTGCTTGGCATAAGCCAAGGAACAACTGAATCCAATAAATAGACTGAATACCAGGCTTATTATTTTCATTATTCTATCTCTGCTTCATCCGGGAAAATGATGACCGCTTATATAGCAAAGCCTTTATCAATCCCGATAAAGGCGAGCCGCTTACAAACCTTGCAGCTTTAAGCGGTTGGCATGCTGACGGTATAAAGTCACCGGATCTGGGGCGAATAGACCTTTCAAGCCAAACATCATGTTGGCCAAGTCAGTATGGTTGAGTTTGTAATTGTCATTAATCACTTTGCCCATATAAGCACTACAACGTGCGACCATACCATCATTGTTTTTATTGCCATAAGACAGTGGGCCCAGTTGCATTAAAATCGTATCGATGTCTAAGGCATTGGTGGCTTGTGCCACACCTGTCCATGAATAGTAATAAATACCTTTAGAATCTTTAGGTTTGAGGTTTTTATTACAGTTCTCAGTCGCTGCTAAAACGCCGTCTTTGACTGCTTCTTTTGCAACAGTTGCATTAAAGTTTTTTGATTCTGTTTGGGTTAGTGATTTCATCGATGCATCAAAATCGATTTCTAATTCAGGTTTAAGCTGAGCGAGTGCAATTAAAGGTCCCACAATATAGTCACCTAAAATATTAAACGCGGTGCGGCTTAAACTATTGCTTTGAATATCGTCAGCAACTTTAGAACCATGATAGGTACCAGCAACGCCTGTAATCGATGCCAGATATTCTGGTTTAGTGGCAGCGACATAGAGCACGGTTGGCCCGCCATGAGAGTGACCAATCAGGTTGACTTTGTGTTTGCCGGTGATTGCTATCACATCTTCAACCTGGCTGATCAGCTGTTCACCGCGATGTGCTGTCTTATTTGCCGGAGACAACTGTGCAGCAAAGACGGTAGAACCATTGCGTGCCATATCCGGTAGAATCTGATACCAGTAATCCAGCCCGATGCTGTCGGTGCCAATGCGTGACCAGCCTAGCCAGCCATGTACCATCAGAATAGGATATTTGGTTTTGGCATAATCAGATCTGGCCTTTTCAGTGACCTGTGTCGCACTTGCCGCGGCATGGGCCTGTGCAGAAAAGCTTAATCCCAGAGTTGTTGCTAAAGTCACAGTCAGTAACTGTGCTGTCTTGCTGAAAGTACGCATAAGCATCCCTTTTTAATTTTATCGTTATTAAAGCAATCATTGCTTTTCTAGAGTGTTGTAAGCCACAAAATCAGACTTTGGACCATACAGTTTTGGCCTTCTATGGCTGAGCAATTTTTCTTTTGAGTAGCGGTATTTTTTCACTTCAACGCGCTAAAACCATGTCATTTTAGGACACGACAGAGAGAAGAGATTTACATTGTAAGAATATGTTTTATTTACGGCTGTATTTAAATTTTAAGTTGTTGAAATACAAAACACTCATTGAGGTTATTTTGTGTAAACAAGAAATATTTAGAAACAAAGTTAGGGCGGGAGATATGAAGGCATAAAGCTTTCGATATGAGGATCATAAAAAAAGCCATCAACAGGTGATGGCTTTTAGGCTTAATTCGCAAAGGGCAACTTGCCGCCTTGATCATGAATCTGTTCAAAGGTTTCGACCCGCAGCTGGTCATTCGGCTGTTGAAAACGTTGCTGGCGCAGCTTCTCGACGGCTTGCTGTTTGGCGCTGTCACTCATGCCACTTTGCATGATGCTATCCCGTTCATTGAGATACGTCGTGACACTGGATTTCCAGCTGGCACGTTCGCCATCCAGTTGCTCCAGACGTTGCGTGGCTTCAGGGCCGACCAGGTTTAATCGCATTTGACGAATCTCTACATTTGAGCCACCACGCGCTTTAATGTCTGCGCTGAGTTTGCGTAAATCTTCGAGTTTATTCAGTTGTTCCAGATTTTCCTGCCAGTCTTGTGGTAATTGTTCAAACAGATTTTTGAGCTTCTGGGCTTTTTCAGACTCGCTTAAGCTGTTGTCTGCCAGCACGGCCATACGGTCAAGCGTATATTCATGATAGGTGTCTTCGGTACCAAATAAACCTTCAATTTCATAATTAGAAAAATATTGTTTACGCAAATTCTGGGTGCTGCTATAGATGCTGCGGTAATAGGCCGGATCTTCCTGATCGAGGCCTGTCGGTGCAGTCAGTTGGCCTAAACCTTGACGATACTGAATATAGCGATCCCATAAATCCAGAATTTGTGAGAGAGCGGGTTCTTTATGATTCTGGCGAATGTAAGTTTTAAAATCCTGTTGAATCTGCGCCAGATTTTTTTCACCAAACTGGGTAATAAAATATTCAAAACAGTTTCGAGTCTGTTCATTGACAGTCAGACGGTTACTCGCATCCAGCTGCATCTGGCAATTGATTTCGGTATCTTTCTGGCTGGCACTGGAAAACGCTGCATTGGCAGGGCTGGTCATACTTAATGCGGCAGGTTCGCCGCGGCGTTCACTAAGAGGTGATTGGCCAATAGTCTCTGTCTGTGATTCATTCTGAGGAGATAGCCAGAGCATCAGGGTGATAAAGCACAGCACCACCAGAGCCAGAATGATCCATATCTTGTATTTCTGCATATCCTATGCACCTGTTTTTTCGGTTTCATTATTTTTAGAGTTTTGATTCAGCTGAATATGCCATAAAAATCATCAGATACCATAGAAAAGTTGTAAATCATCGCACAGGGTTTTACCATGGCGCCAATTTATAAAATGTCTGATTTTTTGCCATGAAAGCATCATCTCCTAAAATTCAGCGTCGTCATCTTAGTGGTGTCTTCCTTTTGAATAAACCCTTGGGCATTAGTTCTAATGCTGCATTGCAAAAAGTTCGCTGGTTGTATCGTGCGCAAAAAGCAGGCCATACCGGGGCACTGGATCCTCTGGCCTCGGGTTTATTACCGATATGTTTAGGTGAGGCGACCAAGTTTTCGCATTATTTATTAGATTCAGTCAAGCGTTATCAAACGACGGTCTTTCTTGGACATAGCACCACCACCGGCGATGTCGAAGGCGAAGTCTTATTAGAAAAAGCGGTTCCTGAACTTTCGGAAGCGTTGATTCAAGAAACCTTGACACAGTTTATCGGTGATATCCAGCAAGTGCCACCGATGTATTCGGCGCTGAAAAAAGAAGGCCGTCCTTTATACGAACTGGCACGTAAGGGCATCGAGATTGAACGTGAAGCGCGCCCGATTAGCATTCTGGCCATTGAGCTTTTATCCTTTACTGAAAATAGCATCACGCTGGATATTACCTGCTCTAAAGGGACTTATATCCGGGTACTCGGTGAAGATATTGCCAAAGCCTTGGGTACTTACGGTCATCTGACCTATTTACACCGCATTAAAACCGGTCATTTTGATTTGATCCCGAGTTATACCATTGAATATCTGGAAAGCTTGAATGAAGACGAGCGTGATAGGTTGTTGTTGCCGGCTTATGCACCGGTGCAACATTTCCCGCAAGTCCAAGTGCCAGAAGGGCGTGCAGAATATTTTAGCCGTGGCATGGAAAGTAATATCGAGCACGATGCAGCTGAACAGGTACTGGTTTTTGATGGTGAAAAATGTTTAGGCTTGGCAGAAATTAGTGATAAAAAACGCCTGGTGCCAAAACGCGTCTTAAACCTCTAAGCAAGGTCTGAAATATGGATATTGAGATCATCATCAGCCTGATTGTCTTTGCATTTTTTGCAGGGGCAATTGATGCTGCTGTAGGCGGTGGTGGTCTGATCCAGATTCCGGCAATTATGGGCAGTCTGCCGCATTTACAGCCGGCTACCGTATTTGGTACCAACAAACTGGCCTCGATTTTTGGTACTGGCTCTGCGGCATTTTCCTATTTGCGTCAGGTAAAACTGCCGTGGTTGCTCTTGGGCGTGATTGCAGCTTGCAGTTTCATCAGCTCGTTTATTGGCGCGGCCAGTGTCACCTTGATTCCGGTCGAAATCCTCAAACCTTTTGTATTGATCATGCTGATTGTCATCGCGATTTATACCGTGATGAAAAAGCAGTTTGGTCAGGTGCATGTTCAGCAAAAGCTCACCAAAAAAATGTTGGTATTGGCAGTTTTGGGCAGTCTGGCCATCGGATTTTATGACGGAATTTTCGGGCCGGGCACGGGCAGTTTCTTTATTTTCTTTTTCATTCGTTATTTAAGTGTCGATTTTTTACATGCTTCAGCTTTATCTAAAATTGCCAATTTCACCACCAATCTGGCAGCGTTAACTTTCTTTATTCCCAGCGGCAATGTGCTATTTATGGTCGGGGCGATGATGGCGGTGGCCAATATCTGTGGTTCCTTGCTGGGTGTCAAATTAGCCTTTAAATATGGCAGTGGCTTTATCCGGATTTTATTCCTGATTCTGGTCAGTTTACTGATTTGCCGGATGGCCTATCAGATGTTTTTTATATAAGAATAGATGTAAACCATTCTCAATATTAAAGTTTTTTATACAATTTGTACTTATAAAACCTCCTGAACCCATGCCATTTTCTTTCTATGATGTAAAAAGGCAGGGCGAAAATAGGAGAAAAATTAGATGACCACCATTTTTGAAGCATTAAGAGAAAGTCATGAAATTCAGCGTGATCTTGCAGAAAAATTACTACAAACTTCAGGGGATACAGCAGAACGTCGTGAGCTGTTCAAACAACTCAAGAATGAATTATTTGCCCATGAAGCGGCTGAAGACCGTTATTTCTATATCCCCCTGATGATGACTGATTCGGGCTTGAATATTACTCGGCATGCCTTGGCCGAACATCATGAAATGGACGAGATGATTGAAGAGCTGACTGCAACAGAATTGAGTAATCCGGGCTGGATTGCAATTGCCAAAAAGCTTTCCGAAAAAGTGCATCACCACTTAAAAGAAGAGGAACATGGTTTCTTCCAGCAAGCAGGAAAAATTCTCGGTGAAGAGCAAAAGACCGCTTTAGCAGCGCAGTACAAGACTGAATATCAACGTTATAAAGACATGAAAAAAGATATGCTGGTACAAAGCTAAATTTTAACTTCAAATCAAATAAATAAAAAAGATGGCGCTACAGCCATCTTTTTATCCGGATTCATTTCTTTGAGGTATTTCTTCCAAATGAAGAAAGCACAAGAATGAATGAAAATATTGAGTCAGTTGCCCAGATCCCAATCAGGCTTTATGCACTCCGCTCTGCAGCTCCTTGACGCGCGGCACGTACTGTCACACCGACAGAGGCCAGCATAATACACACCAGAGCGACCGCTTGCAGTACCGTGATTTTCTCACCCAATAACAGAAAACCGGTCAAAGCTGCTAAAGCCGGAGAGAGGCTGGACAGGGTGCCATAGCTCATTTTGTTTAAATGCTGTAAGGCTTTTAAATCGAGGGCATAAGGAATCGCGGTGGCCAGAATTGCAATCACAATGGCCTTGCCCCAATGTTGTGTATCAATCAATGCGGGCGCGTTGTTGTAGAGCCCGATCGGCAGCAGACACAATGCTGAAATACTGATGGCAATGGTCAGTGCATGCATGCCGATATTCTGCTGAACTACACGTTGGCCAAAGAAAATATACAGCGCCCAGCAGAAACCTGCCCCCAAGGCACAAGCTGCGCCCAACAGGTCAAAATTACTGCTATTGGCCTGTCCCCATGGCACCATCAGCGCGATGCCCAAAATGGCCATCAATACCCAGATATAATCACTACGGTGTTTAATCGACAGTAGAGCCAGGCCCAAAGGGCCAATAAACTCCAGACCTACCGCAATGCCCTGCGGTAAACGACCAAGTGACAGATAGAATAAAATATTCATGACCCCTAAAGCCGCGCTATAGCAGAGTAAATCCCGCCATTTTAAAAAAGGCAAACGTGAAATTATTTTCCAAGAGCGGAACATGACGCAGACAATGATTGCAGCAAAACAGAGTCTTAAAATGGTGACAGTAATCGGATCCAGTACACTAAACAGCTGTTTGGCAAAAGATGCACTGATCTGGTACGAAGTCATGGACAAGACCATGAAGAATACGGCAAGAAGTTGGGCGTTTGGCATGGAAGCAGCTTCTACCCAGAGCGGGTGAAAATGAGAAATAGAAAGAAATGAAATTATAGCAAACTGGTTGATTTTTGCTGAGTAGGCCAGAGCAATATTTTGTGAATGCAACTTAAGTTTGGAGATAATCAATTTACATTTTAGCTCAATCAAATATGTGAAGTTTTAAATTCAAAATTAAACTTACCTCAGGTGTGGTTACAAATTAATCAATTTTTAATTTGATCTTATTTTTATATTTATTAAAATATCTTAGATCCCAATTCGGGGCAGCATTAAAATAACAATGAAAATAATAAGGTAGATAATAATGAAATTACGAATACTTTCTTGCGCCATTTTGGGCTGTATGCTTGCAGCATGTGGTAGCTCTGATAATTCGGATAATAATACACCAGTCCCTAGCCAACCGGCTCCGAGCAATCCTGGTAATCCGAACAATCCTGGAACCCCGGGTGATGGAGCATCAGACACAGTGTCGGAATTCTACAACTATCAGTTCAACTTGCCGAATGCTGATGCAGCAGACATGGAGTCGAAAAAACTTCTATTGGCCAGTCATAAAAATAAAATTACTGACGGCATATTATATGCGGATGATAACAGTGTCGTGGATACTGAATATAATATTGAGGAGAACATGGTGTTCCCGACTTATGTCACCGCTAAAGGGGTGTTCCCTGCAGATCGGACCCGTACAGCATTCGGCTATAAGCTGGAAAAAGTACTGGAAAATACGACCACTCAATTTAAGAGTCGTCCTGTGACCCTACCGGAGAACAACATCAGTAATCATCGGCATATAGAGTGGTACGACCTGTCAGGAAAAGCATTAACTGAACGTACCAATATTGCTGTGGTGAAAATGTATGAGGATGCTGCAACCAGAGTGTTATTTAATAGTGATAATACGACAGCCGCTGACCGTAAATATTATAATGAGTTTGCAGCCAATTTTATTGATTTGCAGAAGGCGCGCACATTCCCGAATGGATCTAAATGTTTCCGTCTTCAGGCTGAACATCCGGAAGAAGAATATATTGAATTTGATCCGGAAACAAAAACTGACTATCGCACGCTGGCTGATTGGCAGGCACAAACGTCTGTCCAGGAGCTGGCAAAAATTATTCTAGATGAGACCATGGCTGGCTTGAAATATAAAAAGGCAGAATATAAAGATGCTGCTATGCAATATTACAAATATTTTGGTGCGATCGAATATCAAGGAGGAATTTATAACAGTGCGTTCTCGGAACATGGAGAACATATTGATCACAACGATTATGTTGCCCAATCACGAAAAGTGGCTTTAGACAAATTAAAGGAAAATGATGCCAGTCCTTTAATGATCAAATGGACAGAATACACTTATGATCAGCTTGCTTTTGCATGTGATGGCTATAATGTGACAGCAGCCACGGTATTAAATACGGCGATTAAAGATGCAACACCACGTTAAAATGATTCTAATAAAGGTATCTTAAATAAAGGCGCTATAGCGCCTTTATTTTTATTCAATGTTTTCGTCTTTGACTGGTCACTGTACAGCCAATTGAAGCACTAATAATCGTGGCCAGTGCCAGCCATTGTGTCCACAATAAAGTTTCA
>SMEP01000613.1_pt1 | contig 9735 bp, 9 predicted proteins | sample 2456231 | NCBI WGS metagenome assembly SMEP01 (sample SAMN10132595, study PRJNA489261) | soil metagenome | isolation source: day1 control-silty clay loam soil ammended with raw manure from dairy cow... | place: USA | collected 2015-05-15
AATTTCGCAAATATCTCAAAAAAATCTCAAATAACCGCACGACCTCCTCCTTCGAAGCACTAAAAAAACGCTCAGGAGAAGTAAATCCCCCGAGCGTTTCGTAAACCTAAGATTATTTATTTAAGTTATAGAAAGATTTTAAGCCTGCAAAGCGTGCTGTATCACCTAATTGATCTTCGATGCGTAGTAATTGGTTGTACTTCGCTACGCGGTCTGTACGTGAAGGAGCACCTGTTTTGATTTGGCCAGCGTTTGTTGCGATTGCGATGTCAGCGATTGTGTTATCTTCTGATTCGCCTGAACGGTGAGAGATAACCGCTGTGTAACCCGCGCGTTGAGCCATTTCGATTGCTTCAAATGTTTCTGTTAATGTACCGATTTGGTTTACTTTAACTAAGATTGCGTTACCAACGCCTTGCTCAATACCTTGAGAAAGTTTCGTTGTGTTTGTTACGAATAGATCGTCACCTACTAATTGTACGCGGTCGCCGATACGCTCTGTTAATAATTTGTGACCAGCCCAGTCATTTTCGTCTAAGCCGTCTTCGATTGAGATGATTGGGTATTTAGATGTTAACTCTTCGTACCAAGCAACCATTTCTTCAGACGTTTTTTCAACGCCTTCACCAGCTAATACGTACTTGCCAGTTTCTTTGTTGTAAATTTCAGAAGATGCCACGTCAAGTGCGATGCGGATTTCTTCACCCATTTTGTAGCCAGCTTTTTCAACTGCTTCAATAATGATTGTGATTGCTTCTTCGTTTGAACCTAAGTTCGGTGCGAAACCACCTTCGTCACCTACAGCTGTGTTGTAGCCTTTGCCTTTTAATACTGCTTTTAAGTTATGGAAGATTTCTGTACCCATGCGTAATGCTTCTTTGAACGTTTTTGCGCCCACTGGCATAACCATGAATTCTTGGATATCTACGTTGTTGTCAGCGTGTGCACCACCGTTGATGATGTTCATCATTGGTACTGGTAATTGTTTTGAGTTGAAGCCACCAAGGTATTGGTATAACGGAATATCTAAGTAATCTGCTGCTGCGTGTGCTGCTGCCATTGAAACACCTAAAATTGCGTTTGCACCTAATTTACCTTTGTTGTCTGTACCATCAAGCTCGATTAATGCTTGGTCGATTACTACTTGATCTAATACAGAATATTGACCTTCTAATTCTTCAGCGATAATTGTGTTTACGTTTTCTACCGCTTTTTCAACGCCTTTACCTAAGTAGCGGCCTGCATCTCCATCGCGTAATTCTACTGCTTCATATTCACCAGTTGATGCACCAGATGGCACGATTGCACGACCAAATGCACCTGATTCTGTGAATACTTCTACTTCTACTGTTGGGTTACCGCGAGAGTCTAATACTTCACGAGCATATACTTGAGTAATGAATGGCATAATAAAAATCTCCTCTGTAATTAAATTTAAAATTTTATACAAGCTTATATAATCAACCGCGCGAACTATTTTTCGTTTGGTACAATTAACGATTTCCCTGTCATTTCAGCAGGCTGCGCGATGTCCATCAGCGCAAGCATTGTTGGCGCTAAATCTGCTAAAATGCCGTCTTTGTGTAACACAACACCTGGTTTTGTTACGATAACTGGTACTGGATTTGTTGTATGAGCTGTCATTGGCTGATCATCTACCGTGACAACCTCATCTGAATTCCCGTGATCGGCTGTAATAATGGCCTGACCACCTTTTGCAAGTAACGCATCGACTACGCGCCCTAAGCACTTATCTACTGCCTCGATTGCTTTAATTGTCGGTGTAAGCATACCTGAGTGACCGACCATATCTGGGTTTGCGAAGTTTAAAATAATGCCATCAAACTTATCCGCTTCAATCGCGGCAACAAGGGCATCGGTTACCTCGTAAGCACTCATTTCTGGTTTTAAATCATATGTTGCCACTTTCGGTGATGCGATTAAAATGCGCTCCTCGCCCGGGAATGTTTCCTCACGACTGCCGCTCATAAAGAACGTTACGTGTGGATACTTCTCTGTTTCGGCGATACGTAGCTGTGTTTTACCCGCATTTGAAATGACTTCACCCACAGTATTTTTTAAGTTTTCCTTGTAGAACGCAACCTCTGCTGGCACATCGTCACTATAATGTGTGAAGGCCACGAATTTTAAATTGTTTGGCTGCTTTTCAGACAACGCTAAACCTGTGCAAAAATCAACATTCGTACAAGCCGCTGATAATTGAATCGCGCGGTCTGGACGGAAATTGAAATCAATAACCGCATCATTTGTATCGATTGTCGCAACTGGACGGCCTTCCTCTGTTAACACAAATGGAATAACAAATTCGTCATATACTTCACGCTCATACGATGATTGGACACCTGCTGTGGCACTTGCTGCGGTTTCACCCACACCATCAATTAACGCATTATACGTTAATTGCACGCGCTCCCAGCGTTTGTCGCGGTCCATCGCATAGTAACGACCGTGAATCGATGCGAATTTCCCGATGCCGATTTCCTTCATTTGCTTTTCTGTTTCTAAAATATAGCCTAACGCCGTTGTTGGACCAACGTCACGACCATCTAAGAAACCATGAACATATACTTCGGCTAAACCATTTGCCTTTGCTAATTTAAGTAGCGCAAACAAATGCTCATAATGACTGTGTACCCCACCGTCAGAAAGTAAGCCCATAATGTGTAGTTTCGAGCCGTGCTTTTTCACATGCTCTACTGCTCCTAAAAACGCCTCGTTATGGAAAAAGTCTCCGTCACGAATCGATTTGTGAATACGTGTTAAGCTTTGATATACAATGCGTCCTGCACCAATATTTAAGTGTCCTACTTCAGAGTTGCCCATTTGACCATCTGGTAAACCAACTGCTTCACCGCTCGCAACTAATGTTGCGTGCGGATACGCGTTCCAGTATCGGTCAAAGTTTGGTTTGTTCGCTTGTGCTACGGCATTCCCTTTCACTTCTTCGCGAAAGGCAAAACCATCTAAAATAATGAGTGCTACCGGTTGTTTAGGCATTTGCTGCCGCCTCCAATAATTTCATGAATGATGCTACTTCTAGGCTTGCGCCGCCCACTAAGGCACCATCAATATGTTCTTTCGTTAATAATTCTTCAATATTCTCAGGCTTTACACTGCCGCCGTATTGAATACGGATTTTGTCGGCTGTGTCTTTACCGTATAAGTTTTCTACTACTGCACGAATCGAACCACAAACGGCATTTGCATCGTCTGCTGTTGCTGTTTTTCCTGTGCCAATCGCCCAAATTGGTTCATAGGCAATCACCATATGCTCAACTTCTGCTGCTGTGAAGCCTTCTAGTGCTTTTGTGATTTGTCCTGCAACTTTTGATTCAGTAGAACCAGCTTCGCGCTCTTCTAACGTTTCACCACAGCAAATAATTGGCACGATGCCATGATTTAATGCCGCGCGTACTTTTTTATTTACTGCTTCGTCTGTTTCGTTGAACATTTCACGTCGCTCTGAATGCCCTAATACCACGTAATCTACGTGGATGTTTGATAGCATGGCTGGGCTAATTTCGCCTGTAAATGCAATCCTCTGCCGCTACGACTAACGTTGGTAAGTATAGTGCTGGTGCACAAATCACCGCATCGATCTTTTCTGGAGAAGGAATCGCCTGTTGAATTTCTTCAACAAAATCAACCGCCTCATCAAATGTTTTATACATTTTCCAGTTTCCTGCTACGATTGGTTTACGCATAGAAAATCCCTCCGTTTTTAATTTAGGTCCGTTTTGCTGCGCTAAAGGGGGAATGTACGTTGATTTTGAGTAATTTTATGCACTAGTCCGTTGTACTGCGTTACGGGGCATGCTTTCCTGGGGGCGTGGCTTCAACTAAATGTTCCATGCCTCTTACGGCGGCATGGAACATTGGATTTTCCGCGCACGCTGATCCCCAAGGAGTCCGCCCCTTCACTCCGTACAACTCTACTCGCTGAATAAAGTGTATTAATAACCCGCCCCTTTACTTCGCTCCACTATACATCGAAATAAAGTTTACTTTTTTATAAAAATAATTAATCTAATCTAACCTAAGCCTTACTTATCGTTTAACGCCACAATCCCCGGTAATGCTTTGCCTTCCATTAACTCTAGTGAAGCGCCGCCGCCTGTTGAGATGTGGTCCATTTTATCTGCTACTTCGAATTTTTCTACTGCCGCTGCTGAGTCGCCGCCGCCGATAATTGTGTAGCCTACAGTTTCAGCCATTGCATCTGCTACTGTTTTTGTACCGTTTGCGAATTTTTCCATTTCGAATACACCCATTGGTCCGTTCCAAATGATTAATTTTGACTCCTTGATGACATCAGCATAGTTTTCTGCTGTTTTTGGTCCGATATCAAGCCCCATCCAGTCAGTTGGAATCGCATCGATTGCAACTACTTGTGTTTGGGCATCTTTTGAAAATTCGTTTGCTACTACTGCGTCAACTGGCATGTGTAACTGAACGCCTTTTTCTTTTGCTTTTTCAATGAAGCTTTTCGCTAACTCGATTTTGTCTTCTTCTAGTAAAGACTTTCCGATATCATGGCCCATTGCTTTTACGAATGTGAATACTAAGCCACCACCGATAATCAGGTGATCGACTTTATCTAATAAGTTTTCAATAACACCAATTTTATCTTTCACTTTTGCGCCGCCAATAATAGCAGTAAATGGACGCTCTGGATTTGATAGCGCTTTACCAAGTACGTCTAATTCTTTTTCCATTAGTAAGCCTGAAACGGCCGGAACGAATTTTGCGATGCCTTCTGTTGAAGCATGTGCACGGTGCGCCGCGCCAAATGCATCATTTACATAAAGGTCTGCGAATTTTGCAAATTCTTTTGCTAAAGCTTCGTCGTTTTTCTCTTCACCTTTGTGGAAGCGTACGTTTTCAAGAAGTACGATGTCGCCGTCTTGCATGTTGTTTACAGCTTCTAAGACTGCTGCGCCGATTGATTCGTCTAATTTTGTAACCGGTTTGTTCATTAATTCAGCTAAGCGCTCTCCAACTGCTGTTAAACGCATGTCTTCGTTTACTTCGCCTTTTGGACGGCCAAGATGTGAAGCTAAGATGACTTTTGCGCCCGCTTGAACTAATTGCTCAATCGTTGGGATTGCTGCACGAATACGTGTTTCGTCAGTAATTTTGCCAGCTTCCATCGGCACATTGAAATCCACACGTACAAATACGCGTTTACCTTTTACTTCTACATCGTTCATTGACTTCTTTAAAAACATAAAGAAAATCCTCCTTTAATTAGTCGAGTGATTGTTATGTGTTGAATAATAGTTGTTTGTTCAAGTTAAATAGTATCAAAATTCAGCAGGGCTGTCTTGTGTTGTCCCTATATCCATAAGAAAAGCGCGTTCGCGCCCTTTAAGCCCCGACAAGCTTTAGAGGGCCCGACTAGAAAGTAGACGTTTCACCACTTTCGACGGCGGGACCGAAAAGCTCGAGGGGCTGGCGCGAATGCCTAGACACTGTTATAACGCTAAAATTTTATATTTTCATATCTAAAAAAGAGCGGTCAGGTAATTCCCTTCCGCTCTTTACCCTTATTTATTATAAATTGTTACGCAATTAAAGGCTATACTTTTTATGACAAATAACCAGTATTATGACACACTTTTTCTTTAATTCGTAAAAAGTATGTCACATTAACTCAAAAGGTTAAAGCGTCCGTTTAGCTCCGACAGGCTTTGGAGGGCCCGACTAGAAAGTAAGCGGTTTACCACTTTTGACGGCGGGACCGAAAAGTCCGAGGAGCTGACGCTTTTACCTAGCCGATTTTTACGCTTCTTCAAGCCCTTTACTCGCGATGTATAACGCTAAGTCCATTAAACGTGTAGAATAGCCGATTTCGTTATCGTACCAAGATACAACCTTCGCCATGCGACCTTCCATTACCATCGTTGATAAACCATCGATTGTTGAAGAAGCTGGGTTACCATTGTAGTCGATTGATACAAGTGGTAATTCGTTATAAGCTAAAATGCCTTTTAATTCGCCCTCAGCCGCTGCTTTTAACGCACCATTTAAGCTTTCTAATGTTACGTCTGTGTTTAACTCCACAACTAAGTCTATGCATGATACGTTTGGTGTTGGTACACGCATTGAGAAGCCGTCTAACTTGCCTTTTAATTGTGGTAATACTTTTGATACCGCTAATGCTGCACCTGTTGTTGTCGGAATCATTGATACCGCGCCTGCACGTGCACGACGTGGGTCAGAGTGCGGGAAATCAAGGATGCGCTGATCATTTGTATATGAGTGAATCGTTGTCATCATCCCGCGCTTAATGCCGAATTGTTCATCTAACACTTTTGCAAGTGGTGCTAAACAGTTCGTTGTACAAGAAGCGTTTGAGATTACATCCTCTGATGGCTTGTAATCTGTGTGGTTAACGCCCATTACGTACGTTGGCATCTCACCTTTTGCTGGAGCTGAAAGGATCGCTTTTTTCGCACCCGCTTGGATGTGGCGCGATACTTCTTCCATTGAACGCCATTTACCTGTACACTCTAAAACAACATCTACACCTAGCTCACCCCATGGTAAGTTAGCTGGATCTTTTTCTGAAAACACTTGAATGCGTTTGCCGTCTACAATAAATGCGTTATCTTCTTCTTGCACATCTGCATCGTAAACACCGTGTACAGAGTCATATTTTAAAAGGTGCGCTAATTGACCAGCGTCCGTTAAGTCATTTACTGCAACTACTTCAAATTCCTCATGCTTCATCGCTTCACGGAACACAAGTCGTCCGATTCGTCCAAATCCATTAATTGCTAATTGTAATACCATGTGTAATTCCTCCAATAAATTATTTATTTAACAGTATGTGACCATACTCTAAAAACCATTTTATTTCGCAAGCATTACATTTGCGGTTTGTTCATCTGTAATTAAAATTGTTTGCGCAGCTGCGTTTTTAAAATACGCTTGAATTGCTGTCGCTTTATTAACTCCTGCTGCAATCGCTATCACATGGCGTGCTTTGTTTACCTGTTCAAGCTGAATACCAATCGTGCGAATATAATGCACGATGTCGCCTTCTTCATTGAAATAATAACCAAATGCCTCACCAACCGCGCCCTTTTCATCAAGTGTTTGCTGCTCGAGCTGCGAGCTATTACGACGCTTTACCATTTCGTATGCTGCGCCAATGCCATGAACGACAATATTTACTTGTTCATATTGTGCAATCATCTCTTGAATAATCGGCTCGTGCTGCATTGCTTCATAAGCCTGTTCACTTAAATGCTCCGGTAAAAATAATGTGCGATAGGTTGCGCCACAGCGTTTTGCAAACTTAGCGACGATTGTATTCGCCTGAAATGTCATTTCATCACCCATACCACCGCGCGCTGCAAGAAATTCTGTTTCACTTAGTACCGTATTTGGCGCTAAATATTCCTTTAATGAAGCGACACTGCTCCCACCTGTTACGGCAATTTTGTCTTTTGCCTGTGCCAGTTGCTGTAGGACTTGCGCTGCTTCCTTACCAAGTTGCTGTTTCACTGTTGCGTCACGTTCCGCGTCACCCGAAACGATGATGACTTTTGCAATTGCAAAGCGTTTCGCAAGCTGCTGTTCTTTTGCGATAATTCCTGATAATTCACGATAGAGCTCTGCTAGCTGCCCCAATACCTCATATCCATTCGGCGAACAAATCATGCCTTTTTTCTGAATAAGAATTAACTGCTGCTCACTAAGTACCATCGTTTCATTACGGATATCGCGCTCTGTCATACCTAATTGCTCTGCTAATGCGCGGCGCCCGATTGGACCAAATGTCGCGAGCGTCTGTAAAATTCGAAAACGCTTTTGAAAAATGACATCAATTTCTGGCATTAGTTTACGTTCCGCTTCAAAAAATGAAACATTGTCCAAAAAATCACCTACTCGTACTTATTGGACATTTTTTGCCCCACCAATTACTTTTAAGTCCCACATAGAACAAAAAAATAATTTGTGCCTTTATTATAAAATGAATAGTATTTTTTTGCAACTCATTTCTTGTCGATTTGCGCAAAATTATGTACATTACGCTAAACGATTACTCGCTTAGCGCATCTAAAAGCGTGACATAATCTAGTTGGCCGTACTGAATAACTTTTCCATCTTTTTCAACAACCGGAATCATGAGCATGTATTTTTCATGGTGCTCGTCATTTTGTTCTATATTATAGAGCTCAATTGTGAACGCTACGTCCTCTTGTACGATTTTTAACGTTTGTAAGCCTTCAATGCAAAGCTCACAGTTTGGACGTGAGTAAAATTTAACGATCATGTTGTTCTACTCCTTTTGCTATTTATCATTAGTGTAACGAATTTCCTTCTATTAAATAAACAAATAAAAAGCACCCTACTGAAATCCATTCAACAAGGTGCCTATAAATCAATTACACCTCGGCATAATTGCGCCCAGATTTTTAAAACTTTCGTCCCGCGCCGCCTCCTGATGAGCCACCGCCACCGAAGCCGCCGAAGCCACCCGATGAACCGCCCCCTCCGAAACCACCGCCAAAACTACCTGGGTACCCGCCCATACGATAAGCGCGTCTTGCTGTGCGCCGACGTCCGCCTGGGCCGCCACCACCAAATTTCGTAAGGATTAAATATACAATCACGATGAAAATCAGAAAGCCAAGCGAAATCCCTTCACCGCCATCATTTGAAACAGGCTTCACTAAATCTGCGCCGCTTGCCTCGCCGCCCATTTCGTCATAGATTTGTGAAAAAATATTGGCAAAGGCATTCGTATAATCGCCGTTTGCTAAATACGGTATCATGTAGGTGTCAATCATTTGCCCTATTTTACCGTCTGGATAATCTCCTTCAAGGCCGTCTCCAACCGTAATCCACACATCATTTTTTTCAGGACCTTGGTCAGTCGTTGCAAAGATGAGCATCCCATTTTCGAGTTGTTCATCACCAATGCCCCACTTGCGCATTGTTTCCACACCAAATTCATACGGCGCTAAGCCACCAATCGTATCGACAGTCATCATAACGACAACATTTCCGGTAGAACCCTCAAGTGCCTTTGCTGCTTGAATGAGCTTTTGCTCCATATCATCAGCAATGACATTTTGGTAGTCATATACATACGAATTATAGGCTGGCTTTTGTGGAATTGCCGCAAATGCTTGAAGCGGCATCAATACGAACAACAATGCCACGAGCCATAACTTTTTCACATGCCACTCCCCCTTTAGAAGTTACGGTTTTTGCTGTAACTTTGCGCTTTGCAATTAGTCGCTTCCAAAATCAACGGTTGGTGATTCTTCTACACCATCTTTAATTTCAAAGTAATCCTTTTTCTCAAAACCAAACATGCCCGCAATTAAATTCCCTGGGAAGCGGCGCACATCACCATTAAACGTTTGTACCGTATCATTATAATCTTTACGCGCCACTGCTAAACGATTTTCTGTACCAGCTAATTCATCCATTAACCGTGTAAATTGAACATCTGCCTTTAATTCCGGATAATTTTCTACAATAACTAATAAACGCGATAATGCAGATGATAAATCATCATTTGCCGCTGCCGCATCTTCTACCGTACTCGCATTTCCATACTCGGTACGTGCATTGGCAATTTGCGTAAACACTTCTTCCTCATGATTAGCATAGCCTTTTACGGTATTTACTAAGTTCGGAATCAAATCAAACCTACGTTGTAATTGGTTTTCAACTTGCGCCCAAGCTCCATCG
>SMEP01000649.1_pt1 | contig 9724 bp, 11 predicted proteins | sample 2456231 | NCBI WGS metagenome assembly SMEP01 (sample SAMN10132595, study PRJNA489261) | soil metagenome | isolation source: day1 control-silty clay loam soil ammended with raw manure from dairy cow... | place: USA | collected 2015-05-15
AATAATCCTCTCCCTAGCCCTCTCCTTTATAAAAGGAGAGGGAACACCGCGTATCCAATTGATTACACGGCAAGTCTCCCTTTGTAAAAGGTGAGAAGTGAAGCTTCGCAAGGAGAGGGATTCTATAAATCACGCATAAAGAAGGAATTTGAAAGTTGGATACTTCTTAGTTTTTAAGCTAGGTAATTGAGGAGATTTTGTTGCTTGTTATGATTCTCAAAGTGTATAAAATAACCTATTAAAATATATCGAATTTATTCGGGTAGTAATATGGTTTTGGAATTATTTTCTAAAAGAAATAAAAAAGAAAAAGATCATGATGTATATGAATACGATGTCCTGCCACATCCATTTCGAGTTCAAGTTACTTATATTTTTAATGATTTATTTGGAAAACGTGGGGATACATTACGTTCAATTGTGAATGAAGATAATATTTATAAAATTTTGGTAGAAATGTTGGCAAGAGATTTTGGTGTTTTCAATCTCACACAAGACTATACGCCTGAGTATCACGGATATAATTTAGAATTTATTAATGGCTTTTTATCAGAAAAAATACTAGTAAAGCTTTGGATTATATTGAACTAGCTTTTAGAATTTCAAACAATATTGCTACGATGGACGACTATAAATATGCAGTTGAGTCATCAGGTTTTAATAAAAGAAATGAAACAGCTATTAAAGAATTAAACTATCGGTTTGATGAACATAGCTTAGGATATCAGTTTGTAGAAGGACAAATTATTCGAAGAGATAATACTTTTACTCATTCAGAAATTATCAAACCATCTTTAGAAATTTTATCTAGGAAAAGGTTTAAAGGAGCAAGTTTGGAGTTTCATAAAGCTCATGAGCACTATAGAAAGGGTGCATATCATGAGTCTTTAAATGAATGTCTTAAAGCATTTGAAAGTACAATGCGTATTATTTGTGATAAGCAAAAATGGACTGTCAAAAGTACTGCAACAGCTAGCACCTTAATTAAAATGTGTTTTGAAAAGCAACTGATACCTGCATTTTGGGAAAGTAAATTTACGTCTTTAAAAACTTTATTAGAAAGTGGTGTACCCACTGCTAGAAATAAATTGAGTGGGCATGGCGCAGGTAGTGAAGAAAAAGAAATACCAAGGTATATTGTCGAATATGCTTTAAATATGACTGCATCAACAATACTCTTTTTAGTAGAAGCGGAAGAAAACTTATAAATAAAAAACCCGCTCTAAAGCGGGTTTTTTGAAAAAACAATTAGTCTTAACCAATCAACTTCTTCATCAACTCATTCACTTGCGCAGGGTTGGCTTTACCCTTAGACGCTTTCATCACTTGACCAACCAGACCGTTGAAAGCTTTTTCTTTACCAGATTTGTACTCTTCAACCATCTTCTCGTTGGCGGCAAGCACTTCCTTAATAATTGCTTCAATCGCGCCTGTATCAGTTTCCTGTTTCAAGCCTTTCTCAGCAATAATTTCGTCCGCAGTTTTGCCTTCATCCCACATAAAGCCGAACACTTGTTTCGCGATCTTACCGCTAATGGTGTTATCGACAATACGTGCGATCATGCCGCCAAGTTTTTCCGCAGAAACAGGAGAATCTTGAAGATCTAGGCCTGCTTTGTTGAGCGCCCCTGAGAATTCGCCCATCACCCAGTTTGCAGCAATCTTACCTTGTGCAGCGCCGCCAGCAGCTTTCACGACTTCTTCATAAAACTCTGACATTTCACGAGTAAGCGTTAGAACGTGAGCATCGTACTCAGTCACGCCAAAGTCCGCCACAAAACGCGCACGACGTGCCGCAGGCAGCTCAGGCATGGTGGCTTTGATTGCTTCGATTTGTTCATCCGCAATCACCACAGGCAACAAGTCAGGGTCAGGGAAGTAACGGTAATCGTTGGCTTCTTCTTTTGAACGCATTGAACGCGTTTCCATCTTCACAGGATCGAATAAACGCGTTTCCTGATCAATGGTGCCGTCCCATTCCAGAATTTCCATTTGACGTTCAATTTCAACATTGATCGCTTGTTCAATAAAACGGAATGAGTTCAGGTTTTTCAATTCGCAACGCGTACCGAAGGGTTGACCCGGACGACGTAAAGACACGTTACAGTCACAACGGAACGAACCTTCTGCCATGTTGCCGTCAGAAATGCCTAACCAGCGCACCAGCGTATGAATCGCTTTAATATAAGCAACCGCTTCTTCAACCGAACGCATATCTGGTTCAGAAACAATTTCAAGCAGCGGCGTACCGGCACGGTTCAAGTCAATGCCTGACATACCTTCGAACTGGTCATGAATCGATTTACCTGCATCTTCCTCAAGGTGCGCACGGGTTACGCCAATCCGTTTAACCGTGCCATCTTCAAGCTGGATGTCGATATGACCCAAGCCCACAATCGGATTGTCCATCTGGCTAATCTGGTAGCCTTTTGGCGAATCCGGGTAGAAATAGTTTTTACGCGCAAATACGGAGGCCTGATCAATATAGGCATCGATACCCAAACCAAAGCGAATCGCAAGATCCACCACTTCTTTATTCAATACCGGCAATACGCCCGGCATGGCCAAATCAACCAGGCTGGCTTGGGTGTTTGGATCATTACCGAAAACAGTCGATGAACCTGAGAAAATTTTGGTATTGGTGGCAAGCTGAGTGTGAATCTCGATACCAATAACGACTTCCCAACCCTCAATCAGGTTAGATTTTGGTTTAGCCGATTTTTGAGCTTGAGCCATTATGCATTCTCCTCAGCAATTGCCGCGCGTTGTGTATGCCAATCGGTTGCTTGCTGATACTGATGCACCACAGACAACAATTGCGATTCTGACCAGTAATTCCCAATCAACTGTAAGCCAACTGGCAAGTTGTTCTGGTCAAAACCAACAGGCGCATTAATCGCAGGAAGACCTGCCAGGTTCACTGCAAGTGTATAAATATCGCCTAGGTACATTTCAACCGGAGTCAAATCCGCACCAATTTTATAGGCTGTGGTTGGCGCAGATGGCGCAGCAATCACATCGACAGATTCAAAGGCTTTAAGGAAATCTTGCTGGATCAGGCGACGTACTTTTTGTGCTTTCACATAATATGCATCGTAGTAACCCGCGGATAACGCATATGTGCCAATCAGGATACGACGTTGCACTTCCGCACCAAAACCTTCTGAACGTGAACGTTTGTACAAGTCCATCAAGTCCACTGGATTTTCACAGCGGTAGCCATAACGCACACCGTCAAAGCGTTGTAAGTTAGAGGATGCTTCAGCAGGTGCGATCAGGTAGTAAGTCGGAACGTAGCTTTCGGTCATGTTGAGGTCGATCTCAACCAGCGTAGCGCCCATGTCTTCTAACTTTTTCAATGATTCTTCGACACGTGCTTTAACATCTTCAGCTAGGCCGGCAACATTAAAGTACTGTTTTGGAATACCAATGCGTAAACCTTTGACGGATGTATCATTCAGGTTCGCCACATAGTTATCAACCACTTGATTCATTGACGTTGAATCTTTGGCATCATGACCGGCCATCACGTTCATCAGGTAGGCACAGTCTTCTGCTGAGCGTGCCATCGGGCCGCCTTGGTCGAGTGATGATGCATAGGCAATCATACCGAAGCGCGACACACGACCATAGGTCGGTTTAAGTCCAGTCAGGCCACAGAATGACGCAGGTTGACGAATAGAGCCACCGGTGTCAGTACCGGTAGCGAAGGGTGCCAGATCCGCTGCAACAGCTGCTGCTGAACCACCTGAAGAACCGCCAGGTATTTTAGAACCGGCAGTGGTTTTGATGCCTTGAGTACAGAAAATGTCTTTATGCGCGATTGGTACGCCTGTTAACACATTTGCACCACCTGCCTTACGCAGTGTGTCAGCCGCATCAGCTTCTGCCAATGCCAATTCAGGCGTAACGGTTACATATGATTTTACTTGAGCATCAATTTTTGCAATACGCTTTAAGTAATGTTCAGTCAATTCGCGAGATGAAAACTGGGCATTTGCCAGACCTTCACTGAGTTCACGAATGGATAAGCGATGTAAATCTGTCATGAGAAATAATTCTTTACGTTTAATTTAATAAAAAGAATGAACTGGGTAGTAATTACTCAATCACGCGCGGTACGAGGTATAAACCATCCTGAACAGCAGGTGCAACTGCTTGGTATTGCTCGCGATGATTGCTTTCTGAGACCACATCTTCACGTAGTGGCTGAGGATGGTCGAAAGGGCTCTTCAGCGGTTCAATTCCGTCGGTATTGATGCCTTTCAATGTGTCCATCATGCCTAAAATCTTATTTAAACTTTGAGCATATTCAGCAGATTGCGTATCATTGAGAGATAACCTTGCAAGGTGGGCAATGGCTGAAACTGTTTCTGCACTTAAATCTGCAGAATGCTGTGCATCCGATGTAGACATAATATTACCTAATCAGTATTAAAAAAATTCAAATTATCATGCGTTATGATAAGCGATTGACTTGTCCAAATCATCACATTTAGTTAAAGTTGCCACCTTGCGTCCATATAAAGTTTAATTGAGAACGTCCCCGTGATTCTAAAACGACTAATAGGCTTGTTTTCGCCAGATCTTGCCATTGATTTAGGTACTGCAAATACACTTATTTATGCGCCAGGACGAGGCATTATATTAAATGAACCCACGGTTGTAGCCATCCGTCATAGTGGTTCACATAAAATTGTTGCCGCTGTAGGTCTTGAAGCGAAACAAATGCTAGGTCGTACCCCAGCCAATATCTCAGCAATCCGCCCCATGAAAGATGGGGTGATTGCGGATTTTGAAGTCACTGAAACCATGCTGAATCAGTTCATTCGCAAAGTACATGAAAACCGTCTGTTTACTCCGGCACCGCGTGTGGTGGTGTGTGTACCATGTAAATCGACGCTGGTTGAACGTCGTGCTATTCGTGAAGCGGTATTTAATGCTGGTGCACGTGATGTCCGTTTAATCGAAGAACCGATGGCAGCGGCCATTGGTGCAGGTATGCCAGTTGAGCAGGCCTGTGGTTCAATGGTGGTCGATGTCGGTGGTGGTACCACTGAAATTGCGATCATTTCCCTGCAGGGTTGTGTCTATGCAGATTCTTTACGGATTGGCGGTGATGTCTTTGATGAGCAGATCATTAACTATGTGCGTAAGGCGCATGGCTGTGTGATTGGTGAAACCACGGCAGAAGTGATCAAAAAAGAAGTGGGCATGGCCTTGCCAGATGAAGGTGCTAAACCGCTTGAAATTGAAGTTCGTGGCCGTAATCTTGCAGAAGGTGTACCACGTGCGATTGTGGTTAACTCAGACGAAGTGACTCAAGCCATTTCAGATCCTTTGCAAAACATTGTGTCTGCGGTGAAATCAGCACTAGAACACACACCTCCTGAGCTTTCTTCGGATATTGCTGAACGCGGTATCGTGTTAACCGGTGGTGGTGCATTGCTGCGTAATCTAGACAAGCTGCTGGCCAAAGAAACCGGCCTGCCGGTTGTGGTGGCAGAAGATCCACTCTCATGTGTAACCCGTGGTGGTGGCAAGGTACTCGAATTTTTCGACAATCCAAATCATGACATGTTATTCGTAGGCTAAGAAAAGGATTCGGCGGGTGCAAGCACATCTGTTTTCTCGACAACCGCCATCTTTTCGCTCTTTTATCATTGCATTGGTAACATGCTTGGTGGTGCTTTTCTTTGATTGGCGCATGCCACATGTTGTACAACCTGCAAGGGATGTCCTGTACGCGGCCTATAATCCTATTTATGCTGTGGCCAGTTATCCGGTATTGTCGCGAGAGTGGTTGAATCAACAAACCAAGTCTGAAGTTCAGTTGCGTCGGGAAAATACCGCGATGCAGGCTGAGTTGTTGCAGGCGCAAGTTCGCTTACAAAAAATCTCTGAACTTTCTGCTGAAAATACCCGTTTGCGCGGTCTGCTCGATACACCACTGATCATTGACGGGCGTATTGAAATTGCGGAAGTGATTGGCACCGATGCCGATCCTTTAAGACATATCATTGTGATCAACCGGGGTTCAAATAACGAGCTGAAAGTCGGGCAAACGGTACTGGATGACAAGGGGATTATGGGACAGATTATTAATGTCTATCCGCATAGTAGCCGGGTCATGCTGTTGTCTGATAAAGAACATTCATTGTCAGTGCGTCTGGAACATACCGGAATGCGTGCCATTGTCTCGGGGACGGGTGATCTGGGACGTTTGAAAATGGAATATGTACCGACCAGTGCCAATATCAAGGTCGGGGAAAAAGTCTATAGTTCCGGCTTGGGCCAACATTTTCCGGCAGGTTATCTGGTGGGGCAGGTGTCCAAAGTACAACGACATAATTCAGGTGAATTTGCCCAGATTGATGTAACGCCAGCCGCGCAGCTGGCCGGTGGTCATCATGTGGTGGTGTTATTTTCCGATTCATTGGCGATGGAGCAACCGCATGTCAATCGCTAAGATGAAATCCAGAAAGCATCGTGATCCCTTATTTGCCATCGTCATTTCGGTGATCGTGGCTTCGATTTTGATGGTCTATCCACTTTCTTATACCCTCTCGGGCTGGCGTCCGCTGTTCATGCTGATGGTGATGCTATTCTGGGTGTTGTGTCAGCCGACCTGGTGTGGGATCTGGTTTGCCTTTGGTACCGGTATTTTTATTGATTTGCTGCTGGACGCACCTTTAGGTCTGAATGCCCTCAGCTTTATTATTATTGCCTTTTTAGCCCGATTCCTGACTCGTGAACGCCGTATCCTGACCTTTAATAATCTCTGGGTGATTACGGGGCTGGCAATTGTTGCGCATTTGTTGATGATCTTTTTTGCCCAGATTGTGGCAGGCGTGCAATTTTCTTTTGCCCGGCACTGGATTCCAATGCTGACCAGTATTCTGGTTTGGCCTGTCCTCTATTATATGTTGAAAAAATGGCGCATATAATTCTCGCTTCCAGCTCACCTCGGCGTTGTGAGTTATTACAGCAGCTCGGACTGAGCTTTGATATCTACAGTCCGGATATCGATGAATCTGTGCGTGAAGGTGAATCCGTCGCGGCTTATGTTGAACGTCTGGCACGAGCCAAGGCTGATGCAGTGGCCGAGCGTTATCCAGATGCAATCATCATTGCTGCGGATACCAGTCTGGGGGTCGATAGTGAGATTTTGGGTAAACCAGAATCCAAGCAACATGCCATTGAAATGTGGACAAAAATCTCCGGTCGGTGGCATGATGTCTATAGCGGTGTCTGTGTTCGTACAAAAGATGAAAAATACAGTATAGTGGTACGTACGCAGGTCGAATTTCAAATCCTGAGTGCCGCAGACATGGAAAGTTACTGGGCCACAGGTGAGCCGCTGGGTAAAGCCGGGGCTTATGCGATTCAAGGAATTGCAGCACGTTATATTCCAAAAATACAAGGCAGCTATTCCAATGTGGTCGGCTTGCCGCTCTATGAAACCGTACAGTTATTACAGACAGTTAAGGCACTAAATTAACTGCTGATAAAAAGAATTTTTATAATGTTTTGAGTGTAATTATGTCTGACGAGTTATTGATTAACGTCACGCCGATGGAATGTCGGGTCGCGTTGATTGAAAACGGCACGGTCAATGAACTGTTTGTCGAGCGTACGGCCAAGCGTGGCTTGGTCGGTAATGTCTATAAAGGCAAAGTGGTACGGGTCTTGCCGGGTATGCAGGCTGCGTTTGTGGATATTGGTCTGTCCAGAACGGCATTTTTGCATATCAATGATATGGTCTGGCCGCGCCAGCAGCCCACCCCAAATGTCTTTGAACTGCTTCAGCCCGGTCAAATCCTCACGGTTCAGGTGATGAAAGATATGCTGGGTACCAAAGGTGCCCGTCTTTCCACGGATTTGTCTATTCCTTCGCGTTATCTGGTGCTGATGCCTTATGGCAATCATATTGGGGTGTCGCAGCGAATTGAATCTGAGGAAGAGCGCAATCGTTTGCGTTCGATTATTGAGCGGATTCAGGCCGAGCATAAGCTGCCAGGCTCAGTGATTGTACGTACCGCTGCTGAAGGTATTGAAGAAGCAGCCATTGCCCAAGATATGGCTTATCTGGCCAAGCTTTGGGAATATATCCAGCGTAAGCAGAAGATTATTGCAGTTCCCTCGCTGATCTTTGAAGAATTGCCTTTACCACAACGGATCATTCGTGATCTGGCCAATGAAGAAACTGCAAAAATCTACGTCGATTCACGTGAAATTCATGCCAAGCTGCAAGAGTTTGTCGAAGAATTCGTGCCGAATATGCGAGACCGCTTACTGCACTACCCGGGCGAGCGTCCAATTTTTGACTTATATAATGTTGAAGAAGATCTGCAAAAGGCGCTGCAAACTCGTGTTGCGTTGAAGTCGGGCGGTTATCTGATGATTGATCAGACCGAAGCGATGGCCACCATTGACGTCAATACCGGCTCTTATGTGGGTGGTCGCTCACTGGAAGACACTGTTTTTAAAACCAATATGGAAGCGACTCAGGTCATTGCACGTCAGTTGCGTCTGCGTAATCTGGGTGGAATTATCATCATTGATTTCATTGATATGCAGGAAGCGCAGCATCGTGAAGAAGTGATGAAACAGTTTGAGCGCATGTTGGAACGTGACCATGCTAAAACCAAGATTACTCAGGTATCTGAACTGGGTCTGGTGGAAATGACCCGAAAACGCACCCGTGAGTCACTGGAACATTTACTCTGTGAATCCTGTCCGACTTGTCAGGGACGTGGTTATGTCAAAACAGCCGAGTCAGTATGTTACGAAATATTCAGAGAAATTCTGCGTTATGCACGTGCTTATGAGTCGCAGAGTGGCTTTACTGTTGTCGCGCATCCCGCTGTAATTGATCGTTTACTAACAGTAGAGGCCCCAGCAGTCGCTGATCTAGAGCATTTCATTAATCGCGTGATTAAGTTCCAAGTAGAAAATCTGTATACGCAAGAGCAATACGATATCATTCTCAGCTGAAATTGTAACAGAATATCGTTAAACACTTGTTACATCTGAAATTTTACATTGGTGCTGTTATTTACAATACTAGATGCATGAATTAGCCAAAGCCGTTTCTCCCAGTTTCAGGCTTAGCAAAAGGAGTGTGTTATGAATATGAGTAAAGCAGTAATTAATAAAGGCCTAAAACACGTATTAGAACCAAAGACTGTACATGCAGGATATATCGTCGATGAGCGCGGTAATGAAGTCCAGATTACCGCCAGCATGATTCGTAATGCCTGCCATCAATTATTACAACAGTGTCGTACCATCAAAAGCTAATGCTACCGATACAGAATCTTGTGCAGATTGAAATAAATTCTAGGCAATCAAAAATGGATGCATCATCCCAAAAATATAAAATAAATTTAAAACGATGTTAAAAAATAAAACCAAGGGGCTCTATGAGCCCCTTAATTATGTGCGCTAGGACTGGCAAAAATGATCAACACTTTTTTCAGTTTATATATTCTATTTATTGATCCGCGGCTAGCTCACCGCCTGTAACTTTGGGACAGGTTCACCATCTACAATTCGTTCAAAACGCTGGATTTCTTCTTCAAGATGCGTCAGCAGGTTCTGCATTTTCGGCAGGGCATTACGGCATGCGGTTAAGCCGACTTCCAGTTTGTCCAGATAGCTGGTCATGGTAATGTTCAAAGCCTGCCCATCTAGTACAATTGAGGCTGGATAAAGCGCTTCG
>SMEP01000887.1_pt1 | contig 9722 bp, 9 predicted proteins | sample 2456231 | NCBI WGS metagenome assembly SMEP01 (sample SAMN10132595, study PRJNA489261) | soil metagenome | isolation source: day1 control-silty clay loam soil ammended with raw manure from dairy cow... | place: USA | collected 2015-05-15
GGCAGCCGCTAAGGGTCGTGAACTGAGCTACGGTATCCGCCTGCATGTGATTGTGCGTGAAACCAATGAACAGGCTTGGGCAGCAGCAGAAGAACTGATTCAATATGTCGATGATGCCACCATTGCAGCGGCCCAAGCCAAGTTCAAATCTATGGATTCGGTCGGTCAGCGTCGTATGGCTGAACTGCACAATGGTGACCGTAGCAAGCTGGAAGTATCGCCAAACCTCTGGGCCGGTGTAGGACTGGTGCGTGGTGGCGCAGGTACGGCACTGGTTGGTGACCCGGAAACTGTCGCAGCACGTATTCAGGAATATGCGGATTTAGGAATTGATACTTTCATTTTTTCTGGTTACCCGCATCTGGAAGAATCCATCCGTTTTGCTGAACTGGTGTTCCCATTCCTTCCACTGGAAACCCAGAAAAAATTGGCTCAACCGAACTTGACGGGTCCATTCGGTGAAATCGTAGCGAATAACTACACACCGGATGAGAACAAGCAGGCTGAGAAAATTCAGGAGTCTGCTTAATGTCGAAAGTCGTTTCCGTTGAAACCCTCTCAAAAAAGCAGGTTTCACGTGGAACAATTCTGGGGCGGCATTTGCTGCCCTGGCTGGTTCCAGTTGTATTGATTGCCATTTGGCAAATTGCTTCCAGCACAGGTCTACTGGAAAGCCGGATTTTGCCTGCACCCAGTGCAGTGATTTTGGCCTTCTGGAATTTATTGCTCAGCGGCGAGCTCCAGACCCATGTACAAGTCAGCGCAGGACGTGCCATCAGCGGCTTATTGGTCGGTGGTGGTTTAGGTCTGTTATTGGGTCTGTTAAATGGTTCATCCAAAATCGCCCTGATTCCATTGGTGATTCTCTGGTTCGGCATTGATGAATCCGCCAAACTGTTTTTAGTCGCGATCGGGGTATTTTTCCCGATTTATATCAATACCTATCACGGAATTCGCTCAGTCGATCCACAATTGATCGAGATGGGTAAAAGCTATGGCCTCACGCGTTGGCAGCTGTATAAAGAGATTATTCTCCCGGGAGCAATGCCTTCCATTTTAGTCGGGCTACGCTTTTCTCTAGGGCTGGTCTGGGTGCTTTTGATTGTTGCCGAAACGATTTCTGCCCAGTCCGGTATTGGCTATATGACCATGAATGCACGCGAATTCCTGCAAACGGATATCGTCCTGGTCGGTATTTTACTCTATGCCCTGCTCGGTAAACTGGCCGATGTGCTGGCAGTCGCCTTAGAACGATTCCTGCTGCGCTGGCATGCCGGCTATCAAAAATAAATTGAAATGAGGAGCATGTAATGACTGATCTGAGTTTAGGGCGTCATGTCAATGACCCGATTGCACCACCCGAGCAACCTGCGAAAGATATCAATCCGAATGCAGCCCTTGGTGCCGAAATCATTATTGAACAATTGCACAAATTTTATGGTTCAGTCAAAGTTCTGGAAGATCTGGATCTGCATATTCAACCGGGCGAATTTCTAGCGATTGTCGGTCGTAGTGGTTGTGGTAAAAGTACCCTTTTGCGCCTGATTGCTGATCTGGAAAAACAGAGTTATGGCGAAATCAAGTTTAAATCCGCACGGCATATCCGTGAAGGAATTACTGCAGATGATATTCGGGTGATGTTTCAAGACCCGCGCCTGCTGCCATGGCGTAGCATCGAACAGAATGTACAATTAGGCCTCGGCAAAGAGCAACATGCCAAAGCTTCACACATGCTGGAAAAAGTGGGCTTAAAAGAAAAAGCCGGGCTGTGGCCATCACAGTTGTCTGGCGGTCAACGTCAACGGACTGCCCTAGCACGTGCATTATCGCATCAGCCCCGTATTCTGCTGCTGGATGAACCACTCGGCGCCCTGGATGCCCTGACACGTCTGGAGATGCAAAACCTGATCGAACGCTTATGGACCGAGCAAGGCTTTACCGCGATTCTGGTGACTCATGATGTCAGTGAGGCAGTGCAACTGGCAGACCGGATTATCCTGCTGGATAAGGGTCATATTGCCAAAGAGTTTCGGGTTGGCTTGCCACGTCCACGGCAAAAAAGTCTGAAATTTGCAGAACTGGAACAGCAAGTCTTACAGGCAGTTTTGGCCACCTAAATATCCGATGAAGCCCAGAATAGGGGAGTTTTGGGTTTCATCTTCAAGCCAAGTCCTGAGCTGAATTTAAAACTGCAGGCTAATCTGGGTCATAAAAGCATTCATTTTCTGACTCTATTTCAAAATAAAAATATTTCAATAATTTAAGTATTTTCATAAACTTGCATTTTTTGCTCTGGCTTGATGCATTTAAGCCATTTTAAATATTGATCTAGAGAATAAATCATCATTATTCAAAAAATTAGCCATGGACTGTGTGCACAAATCTGATGATTTGCCGTACAATTGAGGATTCCCATTTTTTCATTGTTTTTTATATTTGCTAATGGAACAAAAAAAGAGTACTCAAAAACGCAACCAGCTGCTGAATGCTGCACTAGATGTATTTTCCCTGTACGGTTTTAATGGGGCAAGTCTAGATGAAATTGCACAGATTGCAGAAATGCATAAGTCGAATATTTTCTATTATTATGAAAATAAAGAAGCCCTCTATGTAGAGGTATTGACCACCGTTCTACAAAAATGGCTGGCACCTTTACAAACCCTTGAGGCCGAACTTGAGCCTGAAGAAGCGATTACCAACTATTTAATGCAAAAAATTGAAGTATCGCGTACCCAGCCTAAAGCATCTCGTTTGTTTGCTTTAGAGGTGATCCAAGGCGCACCGCATATACTGGAAATTTTAAAAGGCCCGCTAAAGAAACTGGTGAAGCGTAAAGCCAAAGTCATTTCTAACTGGCAGGAACAGGGCAAGATTTCAGCAGATATCGATCCTGAATTGCTGATTCTGAATATTTGGGCCCTTACCCAGAACTATGCAGATTTTTCGACCCAGATGGAAATGGTGACAGGGAAAACCTTGCGTAACCGCAGTATGCAGCAACGCATTATCCAGCATACGGTCAATATGATGTTATACGGCGTGATTCCACGTACGGATAAATAAGCAAGCGCTTCTGATTGGCATACGACCATAGCTGCTATGGTCGCCGAGCAAACTTACCCTTCTCTCTTATTTTACCATTCGATATAAATCTAATAACTTTTTCGCACCCAGTAACAGGTTTTCTTCCCAGTCCAGATGCGCAGTCTCATTGGCCCCATCCGTAATATACTTGACTGAAATCAGGCGAACACCGAGCTTCTTACACACTTTTGCCAAGGCATAACCTTCCATATCGACCAGATGACATGGCACTTTCGCACTACCGGTTTCAAAACTGTCGCCTGTCCCGCAAATTCCTTTGGGTAAATGTTCAAAGAAAGCCTCCAGTTCAATCGCGGCAGGATAATCCTGATCCATGGGTGTTACGCCGACTTCAAAACCGAGTGGTGAAACATCCATATCACGCTGTACAAACTGACTGACTTCAATCAGGTCATGAGCATTAAAATGCGAGCTGCCGGCTGTACCCAAATTCAGCAAGGTTTTGCAGCCCGTTTTTTGAATCACCTCGAAGGCTTTAAAGGCTGCGTTCACTTTACCAATTCCGCTGTAATGCACATTTATGCCTTGAGCTTCAAACAAGCCTTTTGATTCATTGGGTAGCGCCATGATGAGTGCCAGATTGGACATTTGAAATACCTGATACAAAGAAAAATACAAAGAAAAGCGCTGACATTAGAAAGCAAAATTCGCTGAATGAAAAGCAGGAATGCGCTGATCGGATCCATTTAAAGCGTCGAAAAACAATCTGATTTGATATTCAGGAAAATGAATTTTCAAGAAAAATATTGCATAAAAACACAACAACAAGACGAAACGGCGAGATTATGGCAATATATAGCCTCTCGATATTTCCAAGCACTTGATTTGCCCATGCAGCTGCTCCGTCTAAATGCTTTAGCATCTCATTCTGAACTACCCAAAACGGCCTTGACGATCGGCAATTTTGACGGCGTGCATTTAGGTCATCAGGCGATGATCCGTCAGCTGCAACAGGTGGCTGAAGCACAGGGTTTAAAATCTGTTGTAATGATTTTTGAGCCGCAACCGCTTGAATATTTTAAGGGTTATGAAGCCCCACCGCGGATTTCATCCTTACGTGAAAAAGTCGAATACCTGACTGAACTCGGTGTGGACTATATTGCGGTGGCGAAATTCGATCATACTTTTCGCAGCCTGACCGCAGAAGCCTTTGCCGACATTTTAAAAGAAAAACTCAATGCACAGCATCTGGTTTTAGGTGATGACTTTCACTTCGGTAAAAACCGTCAGGGCAATAGCGAATTCCTGCGCAATTATGGTTTCCAAGTCACCAATTTAAGCACCATTGCTTTAGAGGGTGAACGGGTCAGTTCAACCCGGATTCGTCAAACTTTACAAGCAGGCGATTTAGCCCTTGCTGCCAAATTACTCGGCCGGCCTTATAGTATTACCGGACGGGTGCAATACGGCGATCAGATTGGCCGAACCATTGATTTCCCAACCATTAATGTACGACTAAACCGGCATAAGCCCTGTCTGAATGGCATTTATGGGGTTGAAGTCATCTGTGAAACTGAATCCCTCAGGGATAAAGTAAAACATGATCATGCTACTAAAACAGGCATTGCGGGTTATGACCCCACTGCCCTGTTTGGTGCGGGTCATGTGGGAACACGCCCAGCCATCAAACAAGCCCATCCAGAATGGCGATTAGAAGTACATTTTCCAGATGTTTCTGCTAATCTGTATGGCCTGTTAATGCGGGTGACGTTCTTAAACTATTTACATGGCGAAAAGGACTATCCTTCGCTTGAAGCGCTAAAAGCCGGAATTGATGATGATGTCGAGAAACTGCTGGAGTTTCGTCGAAATCATCCTACATTTCCCTTTTAATATCCCATATTTTTATTGTAAAACGTGTCAGTAACATAACTGATTAGATTGGAAGACGACTTGCATGAGCGATAAGCAAACTCCTGAAAATGCAGTGGACTATAAAGCCACGCTAAACCTCCCAGGTACTGAATTTGCAATGAAAGCAAATTTGGCAGTACGTGAAGCGAAATGGTTAGAAGAGTGGTATGCCGACAACATTTATCAGCAGATTCGTGCGTCGCGTATTGGCAAGAAAAAATATGTACTTCATGACGGCCCTCCCTATGCAAATGGTCAAATCCATTTGGGTCATGCGGTCAATAAAGTATTAAAAGACATCATCATCAAAAGCCGCGTGATGGATGGTTTTGATGCACCCTATGTACCGGGCTGGGACTGTCACGGTCTGCCAATCGAACTCAAAGTTGAAGAAAAAGTCGGTAAAGTCGGCGTCAAGGTAGATGCCTCTACCTTCCGTAAAGCCTGCCGTGAATATGCCTACACCCAAGTTGAACTGCAAAAGAAAGACTTCGTGCGTATGGGTGTATTCGGTGATTGGGACAACCCTTACCTGACCATGAACTTCAAACAGGAAGCCGACATCGTACGTTCATTGGGTGCGATTGCCAAAGCCGGTCATATCGAGCCGGGTCTGAAACCGGTGAACTGGTGTCTGGACTGTGGTTCTGCCATTGATGTCGGTTTTACGGTGGTTGATTTAGCGGATTTATCTGCACGTTTGGGTGTAACTGTTAGTGATTCAACAGACATCGTCATCTGGACCACCACGCCTTGGACACTACCTGCCAACCAGGCCGTTGCCGTACATGCCGAAATTGAGTATCAACTGGTTAAAGCACGTGGTGACGAAAAAGCAGCACAAAACTTTATCCTGGCCAAAGATCTGGTGGAATCTGCAACTGAGCGTTATGGTTTTACTTCATTCGAAGTAATTGCAGGCTTTAGCGGTAGCAAACTTGAACACCTTGTTCTGCAACATCCTTTAATTAGCGATCGTCAGGTACCGGTCATTTTGGGCGAGCACGTGATTGCCACCAGTGGTACCGGTGCAGTACATACGGCTCCGGGTCATGGTGTGGACGACTATAAAGTGGGCTTATTGTACAACTTGAAGGTTGACAATCCAGTCGGCGGAAATGGGGTGTATTTACCGACTTCGCCACTGTTTGCGGGTGAGCACATTTATAAAGCCAATCCACAAATTATTGCGGCGCTGGGTGAAGCCAATAAGCTGTGGGCACATAAGCCAATCAAGCATAGCTACCCACATTGCTGGCGTCATAAAACCCCGATTATCTTCCGTGCCACACCACAATGGTTTATCAGCATGGATGCCAAAGGCCTGCGTCAGGGCGCGTTGAATGCGATTGAAAATGACATCCAATTCGTTCCAGATTGGGGTAAAAACCGAATTCAGGCCATGATCGAAGGTCGTCCGGACTGGTGTATTTCACGTCAACGTACTTGGGGCGTGCCAATTCCGTTCTTCGTACATAAAGACACCAATGAATTGCACCCACGTACACCTGAATTGATCGAAATCGTAGCAAAACTGATTGAACAAGAAGGCATTGATGGTTGGTACAACCGTGATGCATCTGAATTCATCGGTGCGGACGCGGAGCAATACAATGCTGTACGCGATACGCTAGACGTTTGGTTCGACTCTGGTACCACCCATTATGCGGTACTGCGTGAACGTGAAGACTTAACTGATCCTGCTGATTTGTATCTTGAAGGTTCAGACCAGCACCGTGGCTGGTTCCAGTCATCGTTATTGACCTCGATTGCCATCAATGAACGCGCACCGTATAAAGGCTTGCTGACTCACGGTTTCGTGGTCGATGAAAAAGGCCGCAAGATGTCGAAATCAATCGGTAATGTAATCACACCGCAAGACATCATTAAAGATATGGGGGCAGACGGCTTGCGTTTCTGGATCGCCTCTGCGGATTACCGTTATGAAATGACCGCGGGTAAAGAAATCTTTAGCCGTGCATCCGATGGTTATCGTCGTATCCGTAACACCTTGCGTTTCTTGTTAGCCAACTTGAATGGCTTCAAACCTTCAACAGATGCATTACCAGTCGATCAGTTGATTGCACTGGATCAATACATCCTGCAACGTGCAGCGGAAGTTCAGAAAACCGTTCAGCAAGCTTATGAAGATATGAACTTCCATATCGTGACCAGCGCATTAACTAACTTCTGTATCAACGACCTCGGTGGTTTCTACCTCGACATCATCAAAGACCGTCAATACACCACCAAAGCGGACTCAAAAGCGCGTCATTCTGCACAAACTGCATTGTATCATCTGGTACAGGCCTTTGTGCGCTGGATGGCACCGATCCTGAGCTTTACTGCACAAGAAGCATGGCCACTGATTCCTGAGCAATCAGAGAAATATGTATTCACCACTGAATGGTATGACATTCCGGTCGCGTCTACAGCCAACGTGATTTCAGAAGCAGAATGGCAAACCCTGATTGCGGTGAAGTCGGCCGTGAACAAGTTTATTGAAACTGCACGTGGTGCCAAAACAGTCGGCTCGAACCTGTCGGCGAAAGTTGAACTGTGGGCAACAGCAGAACTGAAAACCGTACTTGACCGTCTCGATGATGAATTACGCTTCGTTCTGATTACCTCGCAAGTGATCGTGAACGAGTTTGAGGCTACACAAGGTGAAGCCTCAGATCTTGAAGGGCTTAACGTGAAAGTCTCTGCGGCAGATGGCGAGAAATGTGTACGCTGCTGGCACGTGCTTCCGGATGTAAATACACATAGCTCACATCCAGGACTCTGTGGCCGTTGTATTATTAACCTTCCTACAGGCCAAGGCGAAGAGAGAAAATATGCCTAATACCCAGACTAAAAAGGGCTTATTCCAGTTCTATCCACATAATTTATGGTGGATTGGGCTGGCCATTGTGGCGATCATTCTGGATCAATGGACCAAATGGATTGCAGTGACGAATCTGAACTATGCAGATCCTATCCCTGTGCTGCCCTTTTTAAATTGGACACTATTGCATAACTATGGCGCTGCCTTTAGTTTTCTGTCCGATGCGGGTGGTTGGCAACGTTATTTCTTTACTTCACTGGCAGGGATTGTGTCTGTGATCTTTGTTTTTTGGCTGATGCGTATGCCAAAAAACATGAAGGTTTTACCGCTAGCAATTGCCCTGATTTTGGGTGGTGCAATCGGTAATTTAATCGACCGGGTCAGTCTCGGCTATGTGGTCGATTTTATTCATGTGTATTACCAGAACAGCCACTTCCCTGCTTTCAATATCGCAGACAGTGCCATCACGCTTGGCACTATTCTGATGCTAATTGATACCTTTTTCTTAGAAAAATATCGAATTCAACGGGCGCAAGCACAACATGACTGATTTTATTCATCCTAATGAAGAAACCCGGGTTGCAGACGGCTCTAAGGTCGAGCTGCATTTTTCTGTCGCGATCGAAAATGGCGTAGAAATTGACAATACCCGTAGCCGTGAAGCCCCGGTCAGCCTCACGATTGGCGATGGTAATTTATTGCCAGGCTTTGAAAAAGCACTGTTTGGTTTACGTGCCGGTGACCGTCGTACTGTAAGTCTGCCTCCGGAAGATGCTTTTGGTCCGTGGAATCCGGAAAACATCCAGAAGTTCGATACGGTGAAGTTTGGAGAACGTCCGATCGAGGGTCACATGATCGAGTTTGAAGACAAAGCCAAGGCGACCTTGTATGGTGTGGTACGTTCAGTCAATGATGACATCACCGAAGTGGACTTTAACCATCCACTGGCAGGCAAGAACATCACCTTTGAAGTGGAAATCTTTAAAGTAACCCCTGCCGGTCAGCAAGGCCTAAAGTTGATGTAAAACATCTGCTAATCGCATGATTTTTAAAAGCTCCTTCGGGAGCTTTTTTATGCTCAGGATACAAATCATCTCTAGTCACCTCTCTGAAATCTGATTAATTTAATTGGATGATAAGAAACCCAGAAAGGAATAGGTATGAAAATTTATATTGTGGTCGGCAGTGTACGTGAGGGGCGTACCGCGCTTAAAGTGGCGCACTGGGTACTACAGGAAATTAAAAGCTATGGTTTTAGTACGCTTGAAATTGAAATTGTCGATTTAAAAGAATGGGCTCTTCCACTCTTTAGCGGTGCTCATCCGCCACTGACCGGGATCTATGATCAGCCCAAACAGCAAGACTGGGCAGACAAAATTGCGCGCGGCGATGCCTTTATTTTTATCACACCTGAATATAATCATGGCTACAGCCCTGCGCTAAAAAATGCGCTGGATTACCTTGCCAAGGAATGGCAAGGCAAACCGGCAGCCTATATTGGTTATGGTGTCACCAACGGTTCACGTTCAATAGACCAGATTCGTCAGGTCGGGACTCAACTTGGACTGATCGATACCAATGCCGTGATTGAAATCCGTGACATCTTCGCAAGAAATAAGGATTATTCGTTCCAGGGCAATGAATTTGATACTAAAAATCTAAAAGTAGTAGTAGATAAATTAATTCAGTATGTCAGTGCTTGAGACTTTAGCCGACAGCATCGTAGGTTTTCGCCTACAGCGACCGCTGCATTTAGCGGCTATGTACTACGCTTAGTTAGGACTATAGTCACTACATAGACAGACAGGACGTCTGCAAAGCGATACGACAACAATAACAAGCGCAAATCAACAGGACGTTGACAGATTAGACAGGAGTCAGATCTGAGAAGCAAATCCAGAAAAGCCTCAACAGGATGTTGAGGCTTTTTTGTTTT